>Ga0326512_10000429_pt1 | contig 36837 bp, 31 predicted proteins | sample 1_2617_0518_D_FD_203652 | JGI IMG/M metagenome (GOLD analysis project Ga0326512, IMG submission 203652) | Bovine rumen microbial communities from UC Davis, California, United States - 1_2617_0518 | ecosystem: Host-associated > Mammals > Digestive system > Stomach > Rumen | place: USA... | reverse complement strand
CCTCTTGAGTACTATCTTAAACCGATAGCATAGGATGTTTGTTTAAACCGCCGTATACGGAAGACCGTACGTACGGTGGTGTGAGAGGGAGCGGTGAAACTACTGTTTCTCACTCTCTACTCGATTGGAAGGAAGCAGTTAGCGATAGCGATAGCGGCTAAGATAACAAATAAGATGGTGATGAAGAAGAAGGTGAAGTTGAAGGAGGCATCAATACCAGCAGCCATAACGGAAACATAGTAGTAGATGCGATAGACATAGAAGAAGAGAGCCAATTCGATAAAGACGATATCCAGATAGGGAGTGTATTTACCAAACTTGGTAAACTTCAAGACGACGGCAAGAACGATCCAGGCGAATAAGAAGACGAAGCCTACCCACGAGATGCAAGGCTTATTATTGGTGGCCTGATTGACGAAATTACCATAGCTGACAGCATAGATGATGGCTGTAACGATGGAAAGTAGTGCGAGAACAGCTTCGAAATAGAAGCCGATTCCCTTGTTCTGAAATAGCTTTTTCATGTTTTTCCTTTCTGCCCTAAATAAACAATTTGAATGTGTTTAAAGGGCTAATAGCGCTTTCATGTGCCTAAATTTTAATTTTGTAACCTTCTTTCAACCATTACGGAATTCAATGATGACATTGCAAAAAAATTCAAAAATAGTTAGTTAACTATAACTTTAACAAATGTAAACGTAGTACAATTTAACCATCTAATTTCGGGAGATAATATGACCTATGTCGCAAAGAAAATGATGCCAAAAAGCAGAATGATCACCTATTTCAATTCATTAGACAATAATGTTCAGGAAGAAGTCCTTATTCGCGTAGATGAACTGGTCAAGGAAGAACAAGAGTATTGTGACAAGGGTAACTATGAGCACATGTGCAACATTCTCTGTCTGTTAGCCATCTATGAAGTTCTTCAGAAACATGGTATGAGCGAAGAAGAAGCCTACAAGACTGTGGGTAGCGAGATGCACAAATTTGTTCAGCCTTACAAAGAAAAATTCCAGAAATTATCGAAAAAAGGTTGGTTCTGGTCTCTGATCAAAAAGATTGTTCCTATCGGCTTTAAAAAGAAGAGCGGTATCGGCTGGCGTTATACCTGGCATAAGGACACACCAAAAGATGAGTTCCGTTTTGAAACCAATGAATGTATCTATGCCAAGATTTTCAAGAAGAGAAATCTCACCAAACTCGGTCCTCTCTTCTGTCAGTGCGATGTCATCAACTATGGTCAGTTACATAAGATCGATTTCCAGAGAACCAAAACCTTATGTTATGGGGATGATGAATGTAATTTCATCTTCATCCGCAAGAACGATGAGAACTTTGAAAGAACAGCTGCCAGATAAGACAACTTGTTCTGGAACTAAAAGAAATGTTAAAAATCCCATTGCTTTGTGCAATGGGACTATTTGTTAATTTGAGATTTGGTTTGCTTCGTTTTTCACTTCTGCTGCTTTGGGCTTTTTGATTCTATTCTTGATAGCATCTACTGTCATAGCGATAATCGCAAAGATGGCTAAAGTGATAAATAGATAGAGGAAGTTTTGCCCTTCTCCCCAGAAGGTATTGCTACCAAAGATGATGATATGAATAAAACTGAGAAGAAGCGTATGAGAGATATAAAGCGCACCAGTTCTCTTACCAAACCAGCCTAATACATAAGAAACAACGGGAATTTTGTTGATGAGTAAGGCTAGAGAATGGATTGCATAGGTGCCAAGAATACAGAAGATAAAGGCGATGAAGACATCAAATCCTTTGATGACATCGCTGTATTGTCCACCAGCTAAGACACCGACAAGGGTGGCGTTGAACTGATAGTAACAAATAAGAGAGACAGCAACGATGATAGCTTCACCAATCACGCTTTTGATGATTCTGAAGGCGATGGTTCTCTTGCTGTTATCTTTTAATTCCAAGAAGTTATGCTGCTTAAGATAACTTGCCAGAAGCATGATTGCTAGAATCAATGGATAAGAGTTGACAGCATAGGGTAGATAAGGTCCGATGAACTGAGCCATACAGAAGGCTATAACCAATAATAGAAGGATGACACTGATTAAAGTAGCTGGTTTCTTAATGACTTTATCGACGATGAGATAGAAGATGACAGAGGTAATCCATAAAGCGTATAGATACCAGCCAATACCACCGGTTATCAACATATGGATATTGATCACACCATTGGCAGGAAAGCCGATGATATGAGCAAGAGGTTCTGACATCAGGTTATATAGAAGAGCGTTGGTGACACCTTCCATGGTGGATACACCACTAGCAAGGACGATGATAGCTTGTAATAAGTTACCAACGGTATAAAGAATTAATAAAGGAATCAACAATTGTTTACTTCGACGAATGATATTCTCTTTTGGTGTTCTTTTTCCCGGTCTGTAGTTGTAACCACAATAGAAGAAGAACACAACCATTAAATAGGGGAAGAAACAATAAAGTAGATTAAAGGAATCTATTAAGGTATTTGGATTCTCGGCTGTAAAAAAATGAGAGTGGAAAAAGACAACCGAAATCATGAGGAAGCCTTTGACGATATCTTGAGCGTTAGAACGTTTTTTAATAATATTCTGCATATAAAAATCTCTTGAACGGAATCATTATATAACTAATATTGACCCAATAGGTCAGCAAAATGAAAGAAAGCCTTTTATTATCCATGGTTTGACAATAAAAGGGTTGAAAACCTTATGTCTTCAACCCTTTAAATTGCGTTTGATACAAAGAGTGATAAACACCTTTCTTTTCTAATAGTTCTTGATGGTTGCCCATCTCTACAATCGTTCCTTGGTCTAAGACGATGATCAAATCGGCATCCTCAATGGTGGATAGACGATGAGCGATGATGATGCTGGTTCTATTTTTCATCAGCTCGACAAGGGCGTCCTGGATATGTTTTTCGGTTCTCGTATCAACGCTAGATGTCGCTTCATCAAGAATTAAAATCTTCGGATCAGCGAGAATAGCTCTGGCGATGGTGATCAATTGTCTTTGACCCTGAGAGATGTTTTCAGCCCCCTCGCTTAAAAGCGTCTTTTTCCCGTCTGGGAGACGGTTTATAAATCCGGTACAGTTTGCTAGACTCAGCGCTTTATCTACTTCTTCATCACTGGCATCTTTCCTAGCATAGCGAACGTTGTTTTCAATGGTATCAGAGAATAACACTGGGTCTTGTAAAACGATGGAAATAGAACTACGTAAATCTTTTTTGCTGATATTAAAGATATCATGACCGTCGATAAGAATTCTTCCACCATCAATATCGTAATAACGAAGAAGGAGGTTGACGATGGTCGTCTTACCAGAGCCGGTAGAACCGACTAAGGCGATTTTATGACCTGAGTGGATATCGACATGGAAGTCTTTTAAGACTGGTCGATCTTTCTCATAACCGAATTTGATGTGTTCAAAGTCGATATCACCTTGAATTTGATCAGCGTTGAATTCTTCTTTGCTAGAGAAGTCTTCACTCTTTTCGTCTAAGATAGCAAAAACACGTTCTGCACCAGCCAAAGCGGTAAGAATAGAGGCGTAGAGCTGAGCGATTTCATTGATCGGTCTACTGAACTGCTTGGTTGTCGTTAAGAACATGATGACAATCGCAGCATCTAGTGGACCTGCCATACCACCACCGATATTCTGATAGACACATAAAGCACCAAAGAGACAGACCAAGAAGTAGCCTAGATTGGAGATGAAGTTCATGATCGGTCCCATAGAACCGGCGATAATCTGAGCTTTTATAGCAACAGCAGTCAATTCATCACTGGTTTGATTAAAACTCTTCATGGTCGCTTTTTGATGGTTATAGGCCATGACGGTTCTATAACCAGTGATCATCTCTTCTGTTTCGGAGTTTAAAACACCTAAGACGGCTTGTTGTTTCTTGAACAGTGGTTTGATGTATTTGGATATCAGGTAGGAGACGACTAAGGTGATACCTAGGATGAGAATAGATATCAGGGTGAGTAATGGTGAGTAGAAGAGCATGATAGCAAGACAACCAATCAGGGTGAGAATACCGCTGATTAGGGAAGTGATAGAAGATGAGATGGTATTGGAGATATTATCAACATCATTGGTCATACGACTCATCAGGTCACCATGACGATGGGAATCAGTATAGGAGATCGGAAGATGAACAATCTTCTCAAAGAGATCGTTTCTCATCTTTTTGACAGTCCTAGCAGATAAGTAAGCACCTAAGAGTGAAGACAAGTATTGCAAGACACAATAGATCAATCGCAATCCAGCAAGGATAGATAACCAGAGGATGAAATCTTCTTTGTTTGGTTCTAAACCTTCTTTGAAACTGTTGGTATCACTGATAAAGGTACCTAAAGAAGAAACGACATTTTTTACGGCAACGTTGGTTGAGACATTGGCAAGTGTATATAGGATGACAACCATGATCAAAGTGAAGAAGAGCAGTTTAAAGGAAGAGATATAACGGAAAAGTCGAGCAAAGGATTTCTTTGCGTCTTTCGGCTTTTCTGTTTGTCTCATCAAGCGTCCACCACCTCTTCTTCCCGGTAAGGAAAGCGGGGTGTTCTGCTGGGTGGTATTCTTTCTTTCCTCACTCATAGAACTTATCCTCATCTTTCAACTGGGAATTGTAGATATCAAGATAGACCGAACAATCTTTTAATAAGTTTTCATGTTTATCAAAAGCGACGATATGACCTTGGTCTAAGACCATGATACGGGTTGCGTTCTTGGCAGTAGCGATTCTTTGAGCAACGATGATCTTTGTGGTATCAGGTAAGTATTCTTTTAAACTGGTGTGTAATCTGGCTTCCGTCAACAAATCCAATGCGGAAGTGGAATCATCAAAGATGATGATCTCTGGTTTCTTGATGATGGCTCTAGCGATGGATAGACGTTGCTTTTGACCACCAGAAAGAGAGGTGCCTTTTTCTTCTACCCATTCATCCATACCCGCTTCTTTTTGGAAGACAAACTCGCTGGCCTGCGCGATATCTAGTGCGGTTTTTACTTCATCATCACTCGCTTCTGGTTTACCCCAGAGAACATTTTCTCTGATGGTTCCTTTGAATAATTCGGACTTTTGTAGACATAGGGAAATCTTATCTCTCAAATCATTTAATTTATAATCTTTGATGTTGTAGCCATCGACAAAAACACTACCGCTGGTGACATCATAAAAGCGAGGAAGAAGATTTACCAAAGAGGATTTACCACAACCGGTGGCACCGACTATAGCAATTGTCTCTCCTTGTTTGACTTCAAAGCTGATATGAGAGAATACTGGTTCTTTTGCACCGGGATACTGAAAGGAAACATCTTCAAAACGAATGGTTCCATGTTCTACCGTATCTTCTAAGTTTTTATCTCCATCTTTGATTTCCGACTTACAATCTAATACTTCATTGATACGAGAACTTGAAGCAAATGCTCTAGCGAAATTCAAGAAGGTTGTACCAAAGATCATAATCGCCATGGAAATCATGTTGATATAGGTGACTGCTTGAGAGATTTCACCAATTTTGATCATGTCACCTTCAAATTGAGATCCCAGGCTAAAGAAATCTAAAATCGAAGTGCCACCGATATAGTAAATCAATATTTGGGTGGCAAAGATGATGATGTTTAAGACCGGTGTTAATAAGGCGCTGATACGAGCGACTTTCAATGTGGTCTGGGTATATTCGTCATTCGACTTTTGGAATCTATTATTTTCGTAATCTTCTTGGTTGAAGGCTTTGATGACTCTTGCACCAGAGACATTCTCGTGCATGACGAGATTGAGTCTATCTAGTTTTTTCTGAATGACTTTATAGACTGGGAAGATGATTATTATGAAGATTGATAAAAAGGCTATTTCTAATGGCAGCATGATGGTTAAAAGAATGCCGAAGTTAGAACTGATCTGAAGGGTGAAGAAGATACCTAGAACAAAGAAACTTAAGGCTCTAACGAGACTTCTTAAGGACATAGCAATCATGAATCTTACCTGAGTGACATCATTGGTGACTCGGGTGATTAATGTAGATGTAGAGAAACTATCTGCCTGATGATAGGAAAGAGTCATGATTTTTTTATATAAATCCTTACGTAAGTTGTTGGCAAAGTCATGAGCGACAAGGGAGGTGAACACACCTCCTAAAACACCAAGGATGACACCAGCAAAAACAATGGCCATCATAATAAGACCATAATGAATGATGTTATCGACATTGATAGGGTCACTGTTGATGCCGAAGTCGACGATTTTCTCCATGTAGGTGACAAGAAGGAAATCCATACTGACTTCACCGATCATGCATAGTGGGGCAAGTAGGGCAAAATACCAGCGACTTTTCATGTAACGGAGTAACTTGAACATGCCTTTTCTCCCTGGTGGGTATATCGTTTTAGAATAATGAAAATTGTAAATAAAAGCAATAAGATTAATTGTTGTTTTATGGTTTACGAAAACGAGTCTTGCCAATTTTTCAAACGAGTTTTTTGAAGATTTGCCAATTTTTCAATGGACTTTTTATCACAAAGTGCTGACAGCACAAACACAAAACCAGTAAAACACTTGTGTTTATCGATGTTTTCATTAAAAAAGAGATTCCCGGGTGAAGGAATCTCTTGTTGATATATTTGGAAGGGTCAATTAATTATCTGTAGTAGCTTCTTCGCCAACGGCGATTTCATCATTTTCAATCTGTTTGGCGAGCATTTCTTTCTTGGCGACCTGGAGTTCATCTGTCTTCTTCTTATTCAAACCATATAAGAGAAGCATGATTAAGCCCATCGCACCAAAGATGACAGCAGGAATGATTGTGGCAAGATCATAGAACATACCGACATTTTCAGTGATGGCGACCTTGTTGATGGCACCATCCTCGGTTAGGTAGTGGATGGAAAGAAGAGCGACGTTGACAACAATAGCAGCTAAGACCTGACCTAACTTTCTGAAGAACATGAAGATGGAGTAGGCAGAGCCGTCATTTCTCATACCAGTCTTGACTTCAACATCATCAATAGCATCAGTGGCAACAGCCCAGATTTCAAGAGTGATGATAGAAAGACCAAAGCCGGAGATGAAGCAGAAGGCTAAGAAGATGAAGGATAACAAGTCGAGGTTAGTAACACCTCTCATGGCAAATAGTGCGAGGTTAGCAGCGGCGGCCAAGAAAGCGCCAAAGGCGCAGATTTCTTTTTTACCGAACTTACGGATCAACTTACCCATGAATGGCATCAAGATGACCATTGGTAAGTAGGTCATAGCCATTGAGACTAAGTTCATCCAACCTTTTTCGAACTTATAAGAGAATAAATAGGTATAGAAGGACTGAGTGAACATCTGACCGGCAAGAAGGAGCATACCGACTAAAGAAATCGCAACAAAGGATCTGTTCTTCAATAAATTAGAAAGAATAACAGATAATTTCGCTTTTTCCTTGTTTTCCGTTGCTTTCGCAACGACTCTCTCCTTGTTCAGCTTATAGCCGAAGAATAATAAGACACCGACTAAGACAGCAACTATAGCAATACCGATGATGGTTCTGGTGTAGTCGACCATTTCGACTGTTGCACCATCGACATCCTTCTTCACCGTCCAAAGCATGGTGATGAGAAGAATCGGGATATTACCTAAAGCGGCACCGATAGAACGATAGACGGAAAGACCATTTCTTTCCTTATCATCGGTGGTGACGACACTAGCAAGAGAACCATAAGGAATCTGATGCATCGTGTAGACCATACCGAAGAAGATGTAGGTGATGGTCGCATAGACCATGATACCGATCTTACCCATGTTACTGATCAAACCTGGCCAAGGTAAGAATAAGAGAATGGTAGCCACCGCTAATGGAATAGCGGCGATCTTCATCCAGATACGATATCTACCTTGTTTACCAGGTTTCTTCTTATCGACGATACGACCCATCATTGGGTCATTGATGGCATCCCAGACTCTGGCGACCATGAACATGATCAAGATGAACAGAGGGGATAGACCAAAGACGTCAGTGTAGTAACGCTGCAGAAGAGTCGTGACACTGGCAAAGGCCATACAACCGGCAAAGTCACCAAGGGCGTAACCGAAGTAATCTTTTGGTTTTAAACCACTGGTCTTGGAAACCTGCTTCTCTGCCTCGAGGGAGGCAGAAACTTCTTTGTTTTCTTCCATAAAAAGCTCTCTCCTTATGTATTATCGACCATAAAACTGAGATTAGTATAATTCAATCAATCAAATAATTAAAGGGCTTAATTAAATATTGTTGATATTTCTTCGCAAAAGTCTCAATTTGTTAAAAATATTTCCACTATTGATTGAAAGTTGCATAAGAAAGGGGTAACATATCAATAATTAAGTCGCTTAATTATTAAAGGAGTTGGTATGGACAAACAAGAGCTGAGGGATTACTTCTTAGGACAGTTGAGTGATGGCCAGTGTTATTTGACGGTGGCCAAGGAACATAGTACCTATAAGATGAAAAGAGGTTCTTTCAAGACTAAGAATGTGCAGATTGAAAGACATCATCTGACATTTAATCATGTGGAGAACAATCGCTATATCTTCAGCGATGGCAAAGTCTTTGCTGAAATCATCGTCGAAGAAGGTGAAAATTTGAAGTTCCACTTCCATGTCGATTATGGTTATGACTATTTTGCCATTCGCTTTAAAACCTTCCAGGATGAAAAAATCTATGGTTGTGGTGAACAATATACAACCCTGAACTTGAAAGGTAAGAATGTTCCTATCTGGGTCAGCGAACACCAAGCTTTATTAAAAATCGCTAAAAAGTTACTCCGCTGGAAATTCAAAGGCAAACCCGAACCCGATAGAGTATCTAAATACAAGAATCATCAGACTTATTGTTCTGTTCCAAGCTTCATCTCTTCTAAACATTACGCCTTCTATTGCCATGAAGATAGTTATGGAAAGATTTCCTTCCATGAAGATGAAGTCATCATTGCCTTCCGTCAGTTCCCTCAGTCCATCACCTTGCTAACGGCAAATAACACCAGAGAATTATCTGCTTCCTTATGCCGTTTGGTCGGCATTTCTCCAGAAGTTCCGGATTGGGTCAATGATGGTGCTATTCTTGCCATACAAGGTGGTATTGATGTCTTAAGAGAAAAGTATGAGCAAGCCAAAAAGGATGGCGTAAAAGTCGCTGCCTTATGGGCTCAGGACTGGTGCGGTCATGTGGTTACTAGTTTCGGTTATCAGGTCTATTGGAACTGGCAGGCGGATGAAGAGCTGTATCACGGTTTAAAAGAGTTTATTCAAGAGCTGAACAAGGATGGTGTTAGATTCCTTGGTTATATCAATACCTTTGTCAAAGAAGGTAGTCCACAATATAACTATGCCAAGGAAAACAGTTTCCTTGTCAGAAGAAAAAATGGTGAAGTCTACCACATCAAATCCACCACCTTTGATGCCGGTGTTGTTGATCTTACCAACCCCACTGCCTATGAATGGTATAAGAATATCATCAAAGAGAATATGATCGGCTACGGCTTGTCGGGTTGGATGGCTGACTTTGGCGAATATTTACCAACCGATTGTGTCTGTTATGGTGGCGATCCTAAGAAGTTACATAACCGTTGGCCTACCTTGTGGGCAAAGTGCTGTCATGATGCTGTCATGGAATGCCATAAGGAAGATGAAATCTTCTTCTTCAACAGAGCTGCTTATGGTCATACCTTACATTTCACCAACTCCATGTGGAATGGTGACCAGCATGTCGACTATTCGGATGAATATGGTCTTGGATCCGTTATTCCTGCTTCATTGTCACTTGCCTGCTCTGGTTGTGGTGTTGTCCATTCGGATATCGGAGGTTATACCACGGTCATGATGATGACAAGAGGTAGTGAACTGATGAATCGATGGTCGGAGATGAATGTCTTCAGCCCTGTGTTTAGAACACATGAGGGTAATAGACCAAAAGATAATGTTCAGTTCGATCATGAAGAAGTGAAAGAAGAGTTTGCAAGAAATTCTCAGCTCTTCTATCAGTTGAAACCATATCGTAAGGAAGTCTTGCGTCAGTATTATGAAGATAATCTTCCTTGTATGAGACCTTTATTCTTCCACTTTGCGGAAGAAGAAGCTTATGTCAACCAAAGAGAATACCTCTTTGGTCGAGATGTTCTTGTTTCTCCAGTGTTAAGAGAAAAAGAAAGAGAACATGAAGTCTATTTGCCAAAGGAGGACTGGGTGCAGTTCTTCACTGGTAAGGAATACCAGGGTGGAAAAATCAAAGTAGATGCTCCATTAGGAATGCCGATTGCTTTCTATCGTAAGAGCTCTGCTTTTGCTCCACTGTTTGAGACACTATCCATTAAGAAAGGAGAATAATGAATTATGAAATTTTTCTTGGATTCTGCTAAGTTAGATGAAATTGATAAGGCTTATAAGTGCTATGGCATTGATGGTGTGACCACCAATCCAAAGCACATCATGAACTCCGGCAAGGAATTCATGGTTGCGATTACGGATATCGCCAATTGGATTAAAGATAATCATCTAGAAGGTATGGATAAGTTCCCAGTCTCTGTGGAAATCAATCCACATTTAGAAACTGCGGAAGAAATCATTCAACAGGCAAAGAAGATCTCTGCTTTATGCGAGAACTTTGTCATCAAGATTCCTTGCAATTTAGAAGGTGTCAAGGCTGCTAAGTTATTAGAAGAACAGGGTGTCAGAACCAATGTCACCTTGGTCTTCTCCCCATCTCAGGCTATCCAGGCTGGTAGAATCCATGCTAAGTTTGTCTCACCATTCTTAGGTTGGAAGGAAAATTCTGGTGAAGACACTTATGCCTACATGGCTCAGTTGGTCAATATCTATAAAGAGAAAGGCTATGAAACGGAAATCATCGCTGCCGCGGTCAGAAACGGTAAGCAGATTGCCGATATGGCCGAACTTGGTTGTGATATTGTCACGGCTGGTTTATCCGTTTATGAAGAATCCTTTAAGCATCCATTCACCAACTATGGTCTTGGTGTCTTCTGTGATGCTTGGGATCATACCAAAGGTAATTAATCATGAAAGTCGCGTTTATCGGCCTTGGCATTATGGGTATGCCAATGGCTACCAATATTGCTAAGAAGTATGACCTTATCGGTTATGATATCGTCAAAAAAGAAACCCCATTTCCATTTGCTTCCTCTTATGAAGAAGCCATCAAGGATAGAGACGTCATCATCTCTATGGTTCCCAAGAATGAACATATGCTGGCTTTATATGAGGAGTTAAGCAAATACCTCAAGCCAGGTCAGATCTGTATTGATATGTCGACCATTTCTCCAGACACCAACAGAACGGTCGCCAAGAAGTTAGAAGCGATGGGTGTTGATTTATTAGATTGTCCCGTCGTCAAGAGTCAACCAGCTGCCGTCAAAGGCGAACTTGGTATCTATGTCGGCGGTAAGGAAGAAGTCTATCACAAGGTGGAAGAAATCTTACAATGCATGGGTAAGAATATCATCTATATGGGTGACCATGGTGCTGGTAATTTGATGAAGATTTTGCATAACGCTTTGGTTGGTGAAATCCAAAATGGTGTTAATGAAATCTTAGGTTTAGCCAAGTCCTGTGGTCTTGATCTCAATCAGGTCGTCACTGCCTTCTCTTATGGTGGTGCACAGAACTTCTATTTAGATGGCAAAGCCAAGAATATCATCGCTGGTGAATACCCAACTGCTTTCTCTGTGGCGAACATGAACAAGGATGTTCACTTTGCCAAAGAGGTTGCTGACGATATGGGTAAGGAAGTCCCATCCTTAAGAAGAGTGGTAATCGTCTATGAACAGGCGATGGAAAAAGGCTTGGAAAAGGAAGATTTCTCTGCCACCTATAAGATCGTCAATCATGAATGGAGCAAGTAGCATATGAGAAAACCAAGAATCGGTATTGTCTGTACCGTCAGAAAGACGTTTGATTACGTCACCGCTTATCAGCTCTATCAGGAAAGAACAGCCAAGGTCATGGAAGATACTTCCATCGACTGGGTCAACTATCCTGAGATGGTCATCGAACAGGATGACGCCAATAGGGCAAGTGACTTCTTCATCGACCATCATGTCGATGCTTTGATTATTGTCTCTGCTACTTTCCATTTAGGACATTTAGCCCTGATCATGAATCAGAAAGTCAGAGTTCCTCTTCTCTTATGGGGCTATGATGAACTTCCCTATAATGGTGGTAAGATCAGACTGAATGCTGTCTGTGGCGTCAATCTCAATGCCTCTAACCTTTATAAGGGTGGCAATGATAACTTTGTCGTCCATGTCGGTAATGACCTTGACCAGGATTGGGTCAAGGCAATCAAGATGATGGTCGCCTTAAAGACGACTAAAATCGGTTTGGTCGGCCATCACGCCGATGGTTTCTATAATGTCGGTGTGGATGAACTTCACATCTATCGTGAAATGGGCGTCTTGATCAATCATTATGAACTTTCTCAGTTCTTCGGTGGCGAAGCCAGTGAAGAAGAAGTCGCAAGAGAAAGAGAAAATGTCTTAAAGTTATTTGATACCAAGAAGTTATCGGAAGCCCAGATTGATAAGGTTGCCAAACTTGTTGTCGTCGCTTCCAAATTCATGAAGCAGGAACAGGTGGATGTCATCGCCATCCGTTGCTGGCCTGAATTTGCGAAGACCTATGGTGTCTCTCCTTGTGCGATGATGTCTATCTTACAAAGCAGAAACATGCTTTTTGCCTGTGAAGGTGATATTGAAGCTGCCTTATCGATGGTGGCGGTCAAAGCCGCTGGTGAAGAAACACCATTCATGGCTGATTTATCCCAGGTCAACTACCAGGAAAACTATGCCTTATTATGGCATGATGGTGTTGCTCCTTGTAACTTATGGGATGGTGTCTGCAACAGAAGTCTTGAGACCTACTTTGCTGGTGGCAAAGGTGTCACTGCTGACTTTGTCTTACATAGTGGTGATATGTCCATCTTAAGAATCGATACAGCCAGAGGAAAGACTAGACTCTTCTATGAAGAAGGTGTCGCCGTTCCGATGAATAAGCTTCTTTCTGGCACCTATGCCAAAGTCATCTTTGATCACCACATCAGCAAAGTCATCGATACGGTTGTCTATACGGGTGTTGCACACCATGTCATCATGGGTTACGTCAAATATAAGAAGGCCATGTTAGACCTTGCCCGCATTATGAACTGGGAGGTCATCGATGTCGATAAAGATTACTTCACTCACTGATGAGTATGGTTATCTCCTTGACCATGACTTTTCCGATCTGATGGAGTATCTTCAAACAACTCCAATTCCAGAAACTGGAAATGTTTATGTCAGAGATGACGAGAAAATGCATCAACTAGATGGTTATAGATATCTGAAGGAACATATTTATGGACTTTCTGATATGGAGTCTGGTTATTGCAATGGTAACAACAAGAAACTCAATTGTCTTGAGTATCACACCTGTCCTGAAGTTGACTTAGCTTTGGAGGATTTGATTCTCTTGCTTGCTCTTCCAAAAGATATTGTCAATGGAAAGGTGGATTCTTCTAAAATCAAAGCCTTCTATATCAAGAAAGGACAGGCAATCGTCTTACCTCCTTATGTCATGCATTTTTCTCCATGTATGGTAGATAACAATCCATTCCGCTGTGGTATCTTCCTTTCTCAGGGTACCAATAGAGATCTCGAGGTCAAACCTAGCGATCCAACGCTATGGAAAGAGAATAAATGGCTACTGGCTCATGAAGAGTCTAAACAGGCTAGTCAGGGAGCCTATATTGGCATCACAGGAGAGAACATCGAAATACAATGAGCTTATATGAGATACTCTTCTTAGTTGTCATCTTATTGAGTAATATCATTCAGACGATTACAGGTTTTGCTGGCACTGTGCTAGCGATGCCTTTTAGTATCAGACTGGTTGGCGAAGAGGTCTGTAAACCGATTCTCAACCTAGTTGCGATTGTTGTTTGTGCCTATGTTGTCATCATGCATTTCAAGGATATCAACTGGAAGGAATTCCTTTTGATGATTCTCTTTGTCGGGGCAGGCTTTGGCATTGGTACAGCCTTATCCTATTTACCTCATGACGCGACATTATTCTTGAAAATCTATGGTGGCGTGATTATGCTGGTTGCTGTTGTCTTTTTCTTCCTCAATACGGATAAAGTCAAAATACCAGATTGGATCTTGTATCTGCTACTGGTCTTTGGCGGTATCTTACACGCTCTGTATGTCTCTGGTGGTCCACTGGTCATCATCTTTGCTACCTATAAGATTAAAGATAAGCACCAGTTCCGTGCCACGTTATCCTTGATGTGGATCATTCTCAATTCCATCATGTTTACCGAACATCTGATTCAAGGACAGTTCACTCCACAGGTATGGATGCTGTTTGGTATTGGTACTCTCTTATCGATTCTTTCTATGGTTGCAGGACATTTCATCGTCAAAAAACTTAATCTTCCGATTTTTATGAAGATCACTTATGTGCTATTATTCATAAGTGGATTATCATTAATGTTTTAAATGAACTTGAACAAAACACAAAAACGTATCATCGAACTCTTGCTGTTGAAGAAAACAGCATCCAAAAAAGAACTTGCTTTAGAGATGAATCTATCGCAGGCAGCTTTAACTTTGGCTAGTAGAACCCTTTTGGAAGAAGGCTATATCCTTTCCGAAGGCAAGAAGAGTAATGGTAAAGCTGGACGCAGTGAAGAACTGCTTTCACTTAATCCGGATTATGGATATTTCCTTGGCGTGGACGCCAAGAAATCATCCATTACGTTTAGCGAGATGGATTTTGCCGGTAATCTGGTATCACTTAAAAGATTCACCTTAGACTGCGAACTTTTGGATTATATCGCGAAAGAAGCGATGATGAAGAATATCCTAGGTATGAGTGTTACCTATCGTAAGAGTCTTGAGCCCTCTCAGAACGAAGGCTTGGTGATGAAGTTAGAGCAGTTTAATATCCCGCATATCAGTTTTGTCAATAATGTAGAAGCTTTAGCTAATGTCTATCATTTCCTTCATGAAGAAGATAAGAACTTCTTGTTGGTGAAGTATGGTCCTGGTCTTGGTTCTTGTATCTATGTCAATGGTGAACCGATCATTCGAAAGAATGGTACGCGTTCGGAAATCGGCCATGGCTATCTCAGTAATGGTAGCAAGATTGAAGATGTGGTCTCGTTTGATACCCTGTTAGGTAAAGATATCGATGAGCAGGAAGGCGCTGTTGAACTTTTTGACAATAAGGAAAAACTCTCTTCGGCTTTATCGGTTATCGCTTTGACCTTGTTGGATGCGGATGCCTTGCTTGCTTTAGATAAGATTATCTTCGCTGGTCTGTTATTGACGAAAAATGAGGTTAAAGAACATCTGATAAAGATCATTCTTCGTTATAACGAAGAGTTTGATACCCAGAAGATCTCCCCTTATCCGGATTATGAGAATCTCAATAAGATCAAAGCAGCCTTGCAGTCCTATCTTGATTGGTTAAAATAAATCAACGGCTAATCCCATGATGGGGTTAGCCGTTTTCGGAACTAAGGGGCAAAAAACTTCGATTTTAGATGGTTATTTATGTAGTAATGAACGGATGAATAATCCAATTTCAGCAATAAAAGAGATACTAGCCATAATAAAGACGGTAAAGGAAACATAGCTAGGGAAGCAGATCAATAAGATTGCGCCGACAATAAAGAGAATCGAAGAAATCATACTTCATCGGTTTGACGAGATAGTCGTAGGCGTTGACTTCATAGCCTTGGATTGCGAATTGAAAGAGTTCGGTCAAGAAAACGATGCAGACATCGTCGTTCTTTTTTCTATTTTCGCGCGAGATATCAATGCCATTTTTGTTGGGTAATCCGATATCCATGAAGATCAGATCGATATCTGAAGAGTATTGAGAAAGAAAACTTTCACCATTATCAAAATAAGTCACATCAAATAAGATGTGCTTCTCTTTGTACGTTCATCATAATCAAAACAAAATTTAAATTCAACTATTAGAAAAGTATGAAAAATTGGTAATATTCTTAGAATATTAGCATAGAATCTAACGAAAAAAATATGAGAAAAGGAGGCTTGTGGCCTCCGGTTGATTACTTGATGAATTTACCAGAACGAGCGCCTTTAGAAGCGCGGGTGACAACACCACGATCGTTTCTTTCTGCTCTTTCATTGGTAAAGGCAACGGCTTCAGCTTTCGTATCGAATAATTTGATGGCTTTTTCACCACCAGTGACTTTGACTTCCCATTTTCCATCGGATTTACGTTTCTGGACAATGTAAGTTCCGCCTGTTTTTTCTGCCATATTACTTCCTCCTGTTCTTTTTGCTTATTTTTATGATAAATCAAAAATGGTTCTAAAAAAAGAAAATTATATGGTTTAATCGATGATTTTTAAAGAATCATTCATATTTACGGCTTTGATCTTTGGGAAGAGAAGCAAATTGACAAAGAGAGTGGTGAAGGTGATGATGAGGAAGGTACCTAGATAGGAATACCATTTGACATCACCAATAGTGCCAAAGTCTAGATACTGCAAGACAAAAGTGATGATCAGCGTAGAGACAGGAATACCGATGATGACCGCTAAAAGAGAGATGAACATGATTTCTCTAAAGGTGTAGAAGGAGCATTCTCTATCGTGGTAACCAAGGACTTTTAATGTGGCTAGTTCTCTTTGACGATCAGCGATATTCATGTTGGCAAGAGAGTAGATAACGACAATGGCCATCGCAATCGCAAAAAGAATGATGACTAAGGATATGACACCCATCGAGGAAGCAACATTACCAAACAAGACATCCTCTTGTAAGGCAAAGGAGACATCAAATAGAGAAAAGCCGATCAAGACTAATAAAGTAGAACCGATGATGGATAAGGAAGTAAGAATAAGATTCTTCTTCTGACGGAAGATATTTCTGAATGAGGATTTGAAACGGAAAGGTAATCTTTTCCATAAGAACGTGATTCTTTGTAAGAAAATCTTCTTACCTGGTTTGGGTGATTTCTCTTTCATCAGGGCAGCTGGGGTCTCTTTTAGATAGGAGGTGCTGCTGAGTATGGTGACTATCAAGGCTGTTAAGACAACTAACACTGCAACAATATAGGCATATGGGCTTTGAATCTTGAAATCTAAAGGATGCATCTGGAACACAGCACCATAGGCAGGAAGAACAACACCAGGAAGTATTGGACTACCTAAGGCCATACCTAGAACGGATCCAAAGAGTGTGGATATCAAAGTGAAAAGGAAGTATTTTAAAACGATTTTACCTTTGCTGACACCAAGAGAGACATAAGTAGCAATCATTGGTCTTTCTTCTTTGATGAGTCTGGTGATGGTGATCAGATTGACCAAAGCACAGACCAAGATGAAGAAGAATGGGAAGATGAAAGATAAGGAACGAACTTTGGAATTGTAGTTCTTGAATAGGGAATAAGAGATGTTCTCTTCTAAAGTCAGAACGGCGATTTTATCTTCTCCACCAAAGGTTTCTAACAGTTCTGCTTTTTTCTGGTTCATCTCATTTTCATAAGCGGAAGAGAAATAGGATGATTTTTCTTTGTAGGAGATATACATATCTGTCTGTAACAAGAAGTTTTCTACGGGATAGGGTGTTCCATAATAATCCATGGTCTCTGGAAAAAGCTCACGATCCAGATAGATGATAGCGTTGATATAGGTGTCTTCTTTCACTTCACCAGTCTTTTTATCTAAGACGGTAGCATTTTCTTTCTGAACACAGTTATATAAAGGATTGTTGACCACACCGACAACATTTAATGTCATGGTATCTTGTTGTATGAATCGAAGAAGACTATCGTCAACGACGATTTTATCGCCGATATCATAAGAGTTCAGATTGGCGTTGCCGACTTCGGTAACAACATCAACTTCTTTTGATAAATCATATTCTTTATCAGGGAATTTACCACTTTCCAACTTTAATTCATTCAGTTTAGATTTTAAGTCCATGATGTAGAAACGATAAATCTGTGTTCCCCGTTCGGAATCTTCGTATTCACAATCCGCACACATGAAAGTCGTCGCGTCATAGACGTTATCATCTTCTTTGACTTTTTCGATATCATACCTAGAAAAGCCGTTGGTGGTTTTATCTTTTAAGATGATGTCAGCCGTGTGGTTGTTTTGATAGTTTTCTAGATAACTATGTTCATATAGCGGCACTAGAAAAGCAAAGCCAGCGGTGATGGCAACCGAAAGAAAAACAATCAGGAAGTTAGCAATGAATCTTCCTTTGTTTTCCTTGAACATTCTGAGAATCGTCTTAGTAAAAGATTTCATTACCACTCAATATCCTTGATATCTTTGGGATGAGGATTTCTGACATCTTCGTAAATCTTACCGTTCTTTACACGGATCAAATGGTCACTCATCTGTGTTAAAGCCAGGTTGTGAGTGACGATGATGACCGTCTTATGTTCTTCATGAGCAGCCTTGGCAAGTAAGGATAAGACTTCTTTACCAGTGACATAGTCTAAAGCACCAGTTGGTTCATCACATAAGATGAGTTTGGGATTCTTGGCAATCGCACGAGCAATCGAGACACGTTGTTGTTCACCACCGGATAACTGAGATGGGAAATTATCGACACGCTCTTTTAAACCGACGGAAGTTAAGACTTCTAATGGATCAAGAGAATCTCTTTTTAACTCAGTGGATAGTTCTACATTCTCTAAAGCCGTCAGATTTGGCATCAGATTATAGAACTGGAAGACAAAACCGACTTCATTTCGACGATAATCCGTCAGTTCTCTTTTATTGAATTTGGAGATATCTACATCATCGACAAATAAATTGCCATCGGAAAGATTATCCATACCACCCAAAAGATTTAGTAAGGTGGTTTTGCCAGCACCAGAAGGGCCGACAATGACGGTCAGTTCGCCTTTTTCAATTTCAAAGGACATGCCATCAACGGCATGGACTTCGTGTGTTCCGGTAACGAATTTCTTTACAATATTATTTGCTTTAATTAAGGTAGCCATACATTTCCTGTTGATGTTATGATTTAATCATAACATTTCGAAATTAACAACTAAATCATTTATAATTAATTTTATGGAAAAGAAAGATTTTACATCCTTAGTGATCAAACCCATCGCTTATATTCACACGGACTTTCCAACAAAGTTTGGTATTCCTAGACAAGGAGATGTCGTCTCCTCTTTAACAGGAACCATTATTTTTGAAGAAGAATATCGAAAAGAAGGGATTCTTCGTGGATTAGAGGATTTTTCTCATCTTTGGTTGATTTGGGGATTTTCTGATTTTGATAGCAAGAAAGAGTTCTCCCCAACGATCCGTCCACCGAAGCTTGGCGGTAATACTAGGGTTGGTGTTTTTGCTTCTCGCAGTCCAAACAGACCAAATCCTTTAGGGATCTCGGCCGTGAAAATAGAGAAAATCATCACCGAAGGAAAAGAAAGCCCTATCATCCTTGTCAGTGGTGTGGATTTGATGGATGGCACTCCTATTTATGATATCAAACCCTATATTCCTTTTTCCGATGCCATTGTGGATGCCAAAGAAGGCTATACAGCCTATACACGAAATAAACCATTATTAAAGGTGGTTATTCCTGAAGATATCAAAGAAAAAATTCCTTCTGATAAAATAAATTCGTTAATAGAAGTTTTATCGCAAGATCCGCGACCTGGCTTCCATCATGATGAAAATAGAGTTTATGGATTTGCCTATCTTGACAAGGAAGTGAAGTTCCATGTGGAACAAGATCATACCTTAATCGTCGATGATATTATATAGAGGTTAACAGCCTCTATTTTTTATATAAAATATAAAATTTATTATATTTTTCCTTAACGAATCTTGCTGAAAGTGTTATCCTATTCTTAATTACAAATGTAAGCGATTACATATCGAAAGGAACTATCTTATGATTTACTCTCCAGAAAAGATTCGAAACATTGCCGTTGTAGGTCATCAGGGATGCGGTAAGACGACATTGGTGGAATCCATTGCTTTCGTCGGCGGTCTTATCGATAAGAAAGGTACCGTTGAGAACAAGAACACCATTTCTGATTATCTCGATGATGAGAAAAAGAGACTCACTTCTTTATCTACTGCTATCGTTCCTCTTGATTTTAAAGGTTACAAGTTAAACCTTCTTGATGTCCCCGGTAATGACGATTTCGTCTATGAACTATTAGGTATTACCAGATTGATCAAAGGTTCTGTTTTAGTTATTGATGCAACTAAGGGTGTCCAGATTGGTACCATCAAGAACTTCAATATGTTACGTAAGCGCGGTGTCCCGATATTCATCTATGTCAACAAGATGGATAAGGAAAACATCGACTTCCCAGCTTTACAGGCGGAAATCCAGGAAAAGTTATCCAAGAACTGTGTTCCATTCTCTTATCCTATCGGTAAGGAAGAAGGTTTTGATGGTTACATCAACATTCCAGAGATGAAGGCAAGAAAGTTCAATGGTACCGAATGTGTTGATGATGTTATTTATGAAGAGAAGAGACAGGTTGTCTTTGAACTTCACAATCGTTTATCGGAAGCTGTTGCTACCACCAGTGATGAATTATTAGAAAAGTTCTTCTCCGGTGAAGCCTTGACCAATGAAGAAATCAAGAATGGTTTAAGACAGGGCGTCTTAAAAGGTGAACTTTATCCAATCATGGTCGGTTCTGCCACCAAGAATATCGGTATTCATTCCTTGATGGATATGTTCATCGACTACTTACCAGCTCCAACTGATTTAAAACCAATCATCGGTTTAGATGGTGATAAGGAAGTCGAAATCAAGACTGCCAATGATGAAGAGTTATCCTTATGTGTCTTCAAGAACTACTACAACACTTATCAGGGTTTGATCTCTGTCTTCAAGGTCAACGCTGGTGTTGTTCATCTTGGTGATGAAGTCTATTGTCCAAACAACAAACAGACTTATAAGATTTCTACCTTGTTCAGCGTCTGTGGTGAGAAGTTGACGCCAGTGGAAGAAATCGGTGCTGGTGATATTGGTGCCATCACCAAATGTGAAGGTATCCACCTCTCCTACACGCTTGCTTCACCAAAGAAACCAGTCATGGTTAAGCCAGTCAAATATCCAACCGCCACTTATGTCAGAGGTGTTGTCCCTGCCACTAAGAATGATTCAGATAAGTTATTCCCAGTCATTGAAAAGATGCAGTATGAAGATCCGACAATCTTCTTTGAAAAGAATCCAATCACCAATCAGATTCTTGTCGGTTCCTTATCTTCTTCTCACTTACAGTATGTCTTAGACAAGATCAAAGAAGTCAATAAGATCAATTTCGAATTAGAGCGTCCAAGAGTTGTCTACAAAGAAACGATTACCACTCGTGGTGAAGCGGAAGGTAGATACATCAAGCAGTCTGGCGGTTCTGGTTATTATGGTGTTGTCAACATGGCCTTTGAACCAGCCGAAGAAAGCAGCTTCCAGTCTACGGTCTTTGGTGGCCATATCGATAAGGGTTACTTCCCAGCTGTTGAAAAAGGCTTCTATGAAGCTCTTGAACACGGCGGATTGATCGGTGCTCCTGTCATCAAGGTCAAAGCGACCTTGCTTGATGGTAAGCAGCATACCGTCGACTCAAATGAAATGGCCTTCAAGAACGCCGCGGTCTTAGCTTTCCACGAAGCTTATAAAGCCTGTAATCCAATCTTGTTAGAACCATTTGATAGATTGGTCGTCAACGTCACTTCTGAATACTTAGGTGCTGTCTTATCCGATCTCAGCAAGAGAAGAGGTAAGATCTTATCCACCGATGAAGGTGATGAAGGCACTTTGGATGTCGTGGCTGTTGTTCCAGAAGCAGAAATTCAGGAATATGCTAACGAATTGAAGTCTATCACCAAGGGTACAGGTTTCTTCAATCTCGCTTTTGAAGACTATGAACCAGTTCCAGGAACATTAGTTGATAAAGTCATCCAGGAAAACAAGAAATAATCCAAGACAAAAGAATGAGCCGAGACAACAAAACGTCTCGGCTTTTCTTGATGTTTTTCATCTTGTATACAAGAGTTATACATTTCCTTTATTTTGTAACTATGAAGTAACCGCTTTCTTACCAAAACACCCGTTTTATACTACTACTTTGGGGTATATCGGCAAGCAAATTCATTGCATTTATTTTCATTATGGGTATACTTGTAGTGCTTAAAAAATGTTGTCTAAATAAGGAGTCCAAATATATGGAAAAAGATTTAGTTGCATGGGAAGGTTTTAAAGGTGGTCACTGGGAGAAGTTCGTCAATGTTCGCGACTTCATCCAGAAGAACTATGTCCCCTACGATGGCGATTCCTCTTTCTTAGAGGAACCAACCAAGGCTACCAATATCCTTTGGGTTGAATTACAGAAGCTCCAGAAGGCTGAAAGAGAAAAGGGTGGTGTCCTCGATATGGATACTTCTATCATCTCTACTGTCACTTCTCACAAGCCAGGTTACATCTCCGAAGAATACAAGGATCTCGAAGCTATTGTCGGTCTTCAGACTGATAAGCCTTTAAAGAGAGCCTTCATGCCATGGGGTGGTTTCAAGATGGCCAAGCAGGCTTTGACCACTCACGGTTATACTCTTGATGCTTCTGTCGATAAGTTTTTCTCTGAAAACGTCATCACCCATAATGACGCTGTTTTCCAGGCCTACACTCCAGAAATGATGAAGTGCCGCCACAACAAAATCTTGACCGGTTTACCAGATACTTATGGCCGTGGTCGTATCGTTGGTGACTACAGAAGAGTCGCTTTATATGGTATCGACAACCTTATCGCTGAAAAGATGGAAGATTTATCCAACTGCGGTAATGGTACCATGACCGATGACATCATCCAGAAGAGACAGGAAATCTCTCTTCAGATCAATGCCTTAAAGGACATCAAGACTATGGCTTTAAGCTATGGTTTCGATATCTCCAAGCCAGCCAAGACCGCTAAGGAAGCCACTCAGTGGTTATACTTCGGTTATCTTGCTGCTATCAAGTCCCAGAACGGTGCTGCTATGTCCGTTGGTAGAATCTCTACCTTCTTAGATATCTACATCGAAAGAGACTTAAAGAAGGGTATCTTAACTGAAAAGGAAGCACAGGAACTCATCGACCATCTCGTTATGAAGTTCCGTATGGTCAAATTTGCCCGTATTCCTTCCTATCAGCAGTTATTCTCTGGCGATCCAGTCTGGGCTACTTTGGAAGTTGCCGGTATGGGTCAGGATGGCCGTTCTATGGTCACCAAGAATGACTTCAGATTCTTACACACCCTTGAAAACATGGGTCCAGCTCCAGAACCAAACCTCACCGTTTTATGGTCTGACAGACTTCCAAAGAACTTCAAGGACTATGCCGCTCACATCTCCATCACCACTTCCTCCATCCAGTATGAAAACGATGATGTCATGAGACCAATCTGGACTGATGACTATTCCATTTGCTGCTGTGTTTCCGCCACTCAGACTGGTAAGGAAATGCAGTTCTTCGGCGCTCGTGCTAACTTAGCCAAGGCCTTACTCTACGCCATCAATGGTGGTGTCGATGAAAAGTCCTTACAGCAGGTTGGCCCAGCCTATGCTCCAATCACTGATGAAGTCTTAGACTATGACAAGGTCATGGTCGCTTATGACAGAATGCTTGATTGGTTAGCTGGTATCTATGTCAATGTCTTGAACCTCATCCAGTACATGCACGATAGATACTTCTATGAAGCCGCTGAAATGGCTTTGATCGATACTGATGTCAGACGTACCTTCGCTACTGGTATCGCTGGCTTCTCCCACGTTGTCGATTCCTTATCTGCTATCAAGTATGCTAAGGTTACTGTCATCCGTGACGAAAACGGTATCTCCAAGGACTTCAAGGTCGAAGGTGACTTCCCACGTTATGGTAATGATGATGACAGAGCTGATGATATCGCTGTCTCCTTATTACATACCTTCTTAAACAAGATCAAGAAGAATCACACCTACAGAAATTCTGAACCAACCACTTCCATTCTTACCATCACTTCCAACGTCGTCTATGGTAAGGCTACTGGTGCTTTACCAGATGGTCGTCCAGCTGGTGCTCCATTATCTCCAGGTGCCAACCCATCCTATGGTGCTGAAAACAATGGTTTATTAGCTTCTCTCAACTCTGTTGCTAAGCTTCCATACGAAGATGCCCTTGATGGTATCTCCAACACTCAGACCATGAACCCAGACGCTTTAGGTCACACTCCAGAAGAAAGAGTCAGCAACCTTGTCCAGGTTCTTGATGGTTACTTCGATCAGGGTGCTCATCACCTCAATGTTAACGTCTTCGGCAAGGAAATGCTCTTAGATGCTATGGATCATCCAGAGAAGCCAGAATACGCTAACTTCACCATCCGTGTCTCCGGCTATGCCGTCAAGTTCATCAACCTCACCAGAGAACAGCAGCTCGACGTCATCTCCAGAACCTTCCACGATCATATGTAACGAATATGACAAAAGGTTATTATCAATCGATAGAATCTTTTGCTTTAGTTGATGGACCGGGCGTACGCTCGGTCCTATTTCTAACTGGATGTCCTTTCCGTTGTCTCTTCTGCCATAATCCTGACACCTGGGAATTTGATCCTAAGAATGTCATCACTCCAGAAGAAGCGCTGAAGAAATTGATTCGTTATAAGACGTATTGGAAAGATAATGGTGGTATCACTATCTCTGGTGGTGAACCGCTTATGCAGATGGATTTCTTGATTGAATTCTGTCGTTTAGCAAAAGCTGAGAATATCAATATTACCATTGATACATCAGGTGCTCCGTTTAATACCAATCCTGAATATTTAAAGAAGTTTGATGAACTTCTCACACTGACTGATCTCTTCATGGTCGATATCAAGTGCATCGATGACGAGGTTCATAAGAAATTGACTGGTAAGAGCAACAAGAATGTCTTGGAGATGATCATGTATCTGAATGCCAAGCGTTATCCTATTTGGATCAGACATGTTCTTGTTCCGACGATTACCGATGATGATGAACTTCTTTCGAGAATGGATGGTTTCATCAAGACTTTAGATAATGTCCAGCGCGTGGAGGTCTTACCTTATCACACCTTAGGCATTCACAAGTATGAAATCCTAGGTATCAAGTATCCGTTAGAAGGTGTTCCTGCTCCAAGTCAGGAAAGAGTTGATAACGCCAATAAGTTACTTCATACGGATTCATATACCGGTTATCTTAAAAAGTAAGTTTAAGCTCATGGTTCGCCATGGGCTTTTCTATTGATAGTGAAATCTCAAATTCTTGATTTGTCTTTTGAGATCTTTTAGTGTCCAGTGATATTCTCTGGTATAAAATTCCATTCTTCGACGGTCGATATAATCAGGAATAGACATGATTGCCTGGTATTTACACCAGCTTAAAGGACGGTATTTTTCCAGGTTATACTGCTTGAAGAGATTCAGATGTTCATTGTAGAAAAGATAATCGTCTTGCAGATTTCGTAATGAGTATTCATTACCATATTTGGCCTGTAATCTTTCAGAGATGACTTTTAAAACACCAAGTGGAATCATTTCCGAACGGAAGAAACGGACTTCTTCTAAAGAGATTTTCTGTCCAATCAGCCATCTTCGTTTGACGATGTCTTCTCTTTGATGTGTCAGGTTTTGACAAATGACTTTTTCAATGTCGTTGACGATATCTATAAAGAAGGGTTCATTGATTTCATAATGTGGTTCTTTGAAATTCATATAGAATTCCTCCTCTATTCTAAATATTCGCAATATGAATGAATTTTTGTCTAAAAAAAATAAAAAAAGTCAGTAATTTTTGTCTTACTGACTTTGAAATACGATTTTAAAACCTCTTATTTTAAGTTTGAGCGGTCTGCATCTGAGATAATCTTGTAGCCTGCTTTGATCTAATCAAAACGCCAGTCAAGAGGCTGAGATTCAGCCTCACAATAGATGAGTCTCTAGTTCAGTATTTATTGAGCTTTTATGTAGGCTTTTAATACTGACCTAGAGACGAAAGGACGACAGAATTTGAAATGATTGACTAGATTTTTAATAAGAGAACGAGAAGGTTACCTTCCCCGATGAAATTAGAATAGATATCAAAAGTCTTATGGCCATCGAAATAACCAAGACGATTACCAGATTTATCATAGATGTTTTCACGATTTCCTTCAGGCTTGGTGGAACCTAAGATGTTACCATATCTATCTTTTAAAACTTGAACCATAGTGATTATCCTCCGTTTGACTGAGTATATTCTACAAAAAGTTATGGTACTTTTTCGCTACATGTTATACAATGAAACTAAGAGGAAAAAAGGTATGGAAGATAACAAGAAAACATCGATTCTTTTGATCTATTGGACACTACAAGAGTATAGTGATGAGAACCACTATTTAAAACAACAGGACATCATTGATCATATCAAGAAGAAGTATGGTGTCTCTTTGCAGAGAAAAGCAGTCAGCAACAGCATCTCTTTATTGGAAGAATTGGAGATTGATATTGATCGTCATCCTAAAAAAGGATGTCGTCTTTTATCTCGTAATTTGGATGAATCGGAAGTCAAATATCTGGTGGATGCTATCTTCTCTTCCAAGAATATCACTGGAAAACAAGCCAAGAAGTTAGCTACCAGCATCTCTTGTTATTTATCGGTCTATCAGAGAAGAAAGTATGATTATCTATATAAATCTGTCGATCTGAATCGCAACAACGATTCTGATTTCTTCTACAATATTGAAATCATCAATGAAGCGATTGAAAAGAAAAAACAGATTTCTTTCCAATATGCTTCCTATGATGTCAATGGCAGGGAGAAGATGAGGAGTGGTGGATACACGTATCGTGTTTCTCCTTACTTCTTGGTCAACAACTTCGGTAAGTATTATCTATTGTGTAACTATTATAAATATTCGAAAATCACCAACTTCCGCGTGGATTTCTTAAGGAAAGTGACTATTTTAGAGGATGACAGTGTCCCGATGAACACACTTTCAGATTATGATCCTAACTTCAGCATCAACAACTACATCAATGATCATATCTATATTTTTGGTGGACAGGTTAGCAACTGTAAAATCAAGATCAATCACGAACGTGTCATCACCTATGTCAAAGACTGGTTTGGTAAAAATGCCGTCTTCTCTAGTGAAGAAGGTATCACGTATGCGAATATCCGTTGTGATGAGAAAGCCTTCTATTATTGGTGTTTGCAATATGGTGAGGATATCGAGGTATTAGAGCCTTTGAATGTGGTCATTGATTTATCCAATACCTATAAACACATGTATGAGAGATATAAAGATATATTAGAAACACATGAGGTCAAACCTCGATTAGAAGAGAACATTTCGAATTTCATGTTCCATGGTCTTTATAAGATTGATGATGATATCACATGCAGTGAAGATGTTGTCGAAGGATTAAAGAATTATCTTTTAGATGTCTTGACGAAGAATTATGTCATTGAAGTAAATGGTTCTGATATTTGCATCAGCAATCAAAAGAAACCGGAAGAAAAGTATCTGATTTCTTTTTGTAATTATCGCGATGAGGATTATGAAGATAATATGTTCCATTCCATCCAGGATATTGCCAGACTGGAAGAGGAAGCAAAAACAGGAGTCATTTGTTATCATGTGACCCTGGTTAGAGATAAGAACTATTTCAGTGGTGAAGGCAAAAGCGCAGTGAGTAAGATCTTCCGCGAGAAGAAAGAGATTCTTCCTAAAAAAACCATCGAGATTATCAATCACAATGGCTTTATTCAACAGGTAGAAGTACAGAAATATTATAAGATCAGCTGGCGTGGTATTACGACTACCAGAGCGGATAAACCTCTCTATAAGTTCTTCGTTCTGAACGTAAGATAAAGAAAAACTAAAAATGGCTTGCCAAGTTGGCAAGCCATTTTTAACAATTATTCGATGTAGATAACAACCCAACGATCATTATCATTGCCGTTGATGTTGTCATAGATTCTTAAGAAGATCGTATGAACCTTTTCATCACCGACATAGAAGAGCTGAGAATACTGGGTGGTATAGATGTATTCCTGATCATCACTGGATTCACCAGCGGTGGTTAAGGCTTTTCTGGCCTCAAAGGCTTTTCTGGCGTTACCGACAAGCGTGTAACCGCAGTTGGAAGTGCCACTGACAGGAATCTGTCTACCATCATTGTGGACAAACTTAATTTCGGTATTGGGGAATAAGACACCAGTGTAATAATATTCCTTGGTGCCATAAAGAGGGGAGATGTGAGCTGAGAACTGATGCTTATCGTTTTCTTGGACGAGATAGACATCTTCGCCCGTATCTTCAGGAGCTCTTGTAACTTCAACTAAGGGTTTGCCTTCTAATGGCTTGATTTTTTTACTACTGGAATTCGCTTTTACTTTGACCATAAGAAATCTCCTTTTTCTCGTACCTATATTATATGATAAAATAGTGCGAACTTGTGTAAATATCATGTCAAAAAGTAAAAAAAATAAAGGCTTCGTGCCTAAAAAACAAACGAGCACATTTGATTTCTCATCCTTGTTGACCTATTGTAGCCAAGATGAGATCTTGAAGTTTAAGGAAGGCTTGAAAGGTAAGGCTGTTTCTTCTCTTATTTTAAATCCGTTGATTTATACGGCTAAGAGATTGGAAGAGGCTTTTCCGGACCTGAAAAAAGATAAAGACGATCCTCTTTTATATCGCTTTGTCAAAGAAGAAGGAAGAATGGGTAAGACACTGGAACACTTTGCTGGTGGCTTTTATATTCTTGATCCTAGCAGTGGTGTAATCTCTTCTTATTTAACCAATCTGTTACCAAAGGATTTTGTCTCTTTGGATTTGTGTGCGGCTCCTGGTGGTAAGACCATCGCGATGGATTTACGTAGACCAGATGGTTTATATCTTGCTAACGATATCGCTTTTGACCGCGCGTTAGAGATCAACAAGAACGCCCAGAGATTGGCTTTAGGTAATATTCTTACTTTATCAATAGACCCGGTAAAACTCTCTTTACCGTCCTTGTTTGACCTGGTTATTTTAGATGCCCCATGTTCTGGTTCTGGTATGATTCGAAAAGAGCCAAAGATGGCTAGTGACTGGTCAATGGATAAGGTGACTCGTCTTCTTCCTATTCAGGAAAACTTGCTTGAGAAAGCCTATGAGTGCACCAAGAAGAACGGTATCATCGCTTATTCGACCTGTTCGTTATCCTTAGAGGAAGATGAAGACCAGGTAAAAGCATTTATCAAACGTCATCCCGATATCCAAGTCATTCCTGTCGAACCAAGAGAAGGCATGGTTTTAGGAAAAGATGGTCTAGGTTATCATATGATTCCTGGTATTTATGATGGTGAGGGTATCTATTTTGTTCTGCTGAGAAAAACAGAAGGAGACTCCTTCGAGTTCAGTCCGAGTAAGAACGCAAAAATCTATAACGATAAGCTGTTGACTTTAGATTATAAAGATAACTCCTATCTGGTAACAAGATTCTATCAGGATTTTGCTAAGCTTCCTTTTATCGCTCCCGGTATGAAAGTCTATGATAAGAGTGAACATCCAAAGTGTGAATATGATCATTCTTATAGTAAAGTCTGTGATGATATTGAAACAGTGGAATTAGATAGACAAAGTGCTCTGCAATATGTTCAGGGTAATGAAGTGAAGGTCGATTCTTCCATGGCTGATGAACTTGTCATCCTCACCTATCAGAACATGAGACTTGGTTTGGGTAAGAACATTAAAGGTAAGGTTAAGAATTACCTACCAAAAGGATTACGTGCAAACTTATATTAAATGAAGGCAAGGCCAATAAAGACGGTCTTGTCTTTTTTTTACTTCACACATTTATACATTTACATATAAATGTAACGGAGAAAAATTAAAAGAAATAGGTTACATATTGATTTGTTTGTAAATAATACTATAGTAGATGCAAGGATAAAAAAGAACATGAAAAAATCTCGTATCACCATATTGAAAATCGTTTATGTAGCGATATTTACCGCCTTATGTTTTGTCGGAACCATGGTCATGATTCCTATCGGCTCTTCTAAGGTACATCTCGGTAATTTCTTCTGCATCTTAGCTGGTCTTCTTTGTGGAGGCTGGGTTGGTGGATTAGCCGGCAGTCTTGGTATGGGTTTAAATGATATTGTCTTTGGTTATTCTTATAGCACCTACTTGAGAACTTTCATTCTGAAATTCTTGATGGGTTTCATTGTTGGAAGTCTCTTCCGTCTGTTGATCAAAAGAAAACTCAACGGGCAAATCTTGATCTGGATTGCCACGGGATTGATGGCGATGCTCTTTGCTTATATCCTGACGATGTATTTCCAACCAGAATCAAAGTATTCTTTAACCCTGGTGATCTTGACTTCTGTTTTATTAGCTTTGATTCTGTTTGTCGCTATTTTCTCCTTCAAGTTAGATAGAACGATGAGTTGTCTCTCGTTTGCTCTATTGGTATCTTTAGCGGTGAATGTCATTGGTGAATTCTATATCAGAATTCTCTTATCGATGACGACAGGTATCACTTATGATGTTTCCTTAGTGACTTCACTTGGTAAACTTCCCGGTGCTTTACTTACAAGTATTGTGACGATTGTCTTTGTTCTTCCCTTGTATTATCCGTTATATAAAGCAACGCATCGAATCAACGTCTTCAACGATTTAGAAGAATACATCTCCTTTACGAAAGAAGAAAAAGATGGAACAAAAGAAAAAGCTGAATAAATCAACTCTTTCTTATATGATTGGAGTGGATGAAGGTCCACTCTTTTATTTTTTGTTGATGATGGTGGTGATGCTTAGTCCATCTAGTTGTTTTAAAGAGAGCGTGTAGGAAGTATCATTCAAACTCATCAAGGTATAATGAGCGTTTGCCGAACCGATGGAGGTAGATAGATAACCCATATGTCCATAAGAGAATTGAATCTCTTCGTTGACGACACTCTTTTCAAGATAACTCTTTGTGGTATAGATTCTTTCTCCTGGGGTGAGCAGGAATTCACTTTCTTGTTTGGAATGATTATGACCAAACTGGAAAGAGATGTTCATCTGATAGGATAGAGCATATTCATTTAACAAGTCGACCATCTCGTTTGATTTTTCGATGTTGTAGGCATCTTTTCCGCCAAAGACTTCTTCGACATCGCTATGAGGATCTAGACCTAATGTATGTAGACCCGCATGGGCGGAGATCAAAATCATTTCTCCTTGATATTGATCTTTTAGGCTATCTAGAAACTCTTTTAATTGGGGAATGACATTTTCGTATGTGTAGGTGATTTTTCCTTCTTCATCAATTTTGTTGAAAGTCTTAATGGTGTAGTCTTCTGTTTGATTATTTCCACAGGAAAACATACTCAAAAGCAGTATGGTTCCTAATAGTAATTCTTTTTTCATGCTCATCCCCCTGAAATGTTCTTTAGATAGTTTATTTCAATGAGTTAAAAATTATTTAAAAAGACCCTTTATAGCCTTTTCCATATTCATTGGTGTAGTAGTCGATACGATGGTTGTTATCAAAGATAGGTGGATAGATATTTTCACCTTTGTTAATACCAGCTAAGCGACAGATTTCTTCATGTGTACGGATGGTCAGTTCTTCTTTGCTTTCGCCTAAGGATAACTCTTTCTTAGGTAAGAGCGGTTTACCGATCGATAGTGTCAAACAGGCTGGAGAATGGAAAATCTTTTTCCTGATCCAACCGTTTTTACGATAAGAAAAAGCTAGTGGAAGAATGGGTTTATCATTCTTCACAGCAAAATGGGAGGCACCCTCTTTAAAAGGTCTGATCGGTTGATAGAATTCCCACATGGAACCTTCGGAAAAGACATGAAGAACACCATCTTCTTTTAGATATTTAGAAAGCAGTCGGTACCACTTGATAAAGATAGGACCTTTTTCTTCTGGTATCGGGATACCACCGACAAGTTTGACTAGTTTACGACTTGGTCCACGTAAGTTTTCTGCCCAGGAGAGAAACTTTACATCGGTTCTCTTTAAAGCGACAAGAATGGCTAAATAATCCCACATATGCACATGGTTACAAACGGTGATATAGCCATGAGAAAGAAGCTCTTTATATTCTTTGAGATTCTCTCTTCCTTTGATTCTCAGATTCAGACGAATTCTGGTCATCGGAAAGACGATAGTGCGCAGTAAAAAGGCAACGATTTTTCTTTTGCGTCTGAACTTCTTGGAAGTGTCAATGTAAGGATAGTTTTCATCAAAGTTGATCTCTTCCTTACGTTCGACTTTCAGATAGTGCTGATTGGTGATTTCCGGATAGGGAAATTTATTGCATTTGGGATCAAAGGACATAATGTTTCACTGGAGATATTTTAGCAAGATTATCAAGGGTTTGAAAATAATATTATCTTTTATTCTTTCGATATGATTAAACAACCTATATACATATAATGAAAAGCGTTTTTAACTATTTATAAAATAGATAAAATGGATAATCACACAAGTAGCGAGTAGTGCAAAAAGAACAAAAGACAAGGTGGCATTAAAATAAATCTGCTTCTTCCATGTTTTTATCGCACGCATCATTGATATAACAACAAAGCCACCACTCAGTATGATGAATACCACTAATGGCATAATTCTGGTGATACCAGAACCACCGGCAAGAGAAGCGATGAGCCAGACATCGATAGAACCAGCAATGATGATGAGTGGGAAAAGAAAAAAGATTGACACCCTTTTTGGTATCAATCTTATTTTTCTGAATCTGGTGCCGACTGCCGGACTTGAACCAGCCACCTACTGATTACAAATCAGTTGCTCTACCGGATGAGCTAAGCCGGCACATGATGGTGAGTGCTACGAGGATCGGACTCGTGACCTCTTCCGTGTGAAGGAAGCGCTCTCCCGCTGAGCTAAGCACTCTTAGAGAGCCTCATTAGTTTATCATTGATAAAATGAGACTTCAAGAAATTGATTTATTTATTGATGATTTCTATCTCTTTTAAACGATTTTCAAAGATAGAAACACTCTTTTCATAGTTGGAGTTGTCTTGTTTGATGAATTTGGAAACCTTCTTTTCCATATTAGGCATATCAAAGACTTTCTCATCCAGGAGAGACTTACATAACTTGGATAAATCCGTGTTGACAAAACCATCAGTCAATTTGATGAGTTGTTCTTTATAGGCTTCCTCTATCGATTGGTCTTTGAAATATCTTTCTACCATACCTTTACGGATTTCCGCATCAGGGCGATGGATACGGATGATGTCATCAAAGAGATTCTTCTCAAATGCCTTAGGAGCGAGTTTATCAGGAACAGAGGTTGTAGCAATCAAAAGGATGTTGAGATTCTTTCTGTGAATGCGTTTGTTCTCTTTACGGAACATACGGATAAAGAGTTCTGCGGTATCTCTGGAGATATCATCACTACCATCAGAGAAGAAGGGAATTGGAGATTCGATGAAGAAGACGACGTTATTTAATTTTTCCGCTTCTTTGAAGACTTGCTTGTAGTCGTGCTCGACATCGACAAGGTCAGAGAGATGGAAATGCTTGATCGGCTTGAAGTAGTAGGCTTTGGCATCCAGTTCCTTGAGCAAGGAATGAACAAATCTGGTTTTACCAACACCCAAAGGACCATAAATCAAAAGCGAGTTCTTCTTTCTGGTTTTGAATTTATGTTCACGCCAAGGGGTGATGATGGTTTCGTTTAAATAGTCTTTGATGTTATCAAGACCGATGAAATCGTTAAAGCCCTGAGTAGGTGGTTCCATCATGTAGATATCATTACCAAAGTCGTTTTTATCTTTCGTGAGATAGCTCTGTGCCTTGGCAAAATAGTAGTCTGCCAAAGTGGTGTACTCTCTTGTATCATCATAGTCGCTGGTATTGTCAGCTAATTCACGTGCGATTTTAGATGCGTGGACCATTTCACTATAAGCTGTTTGATTGTCCGAATTGCTAAAAGCATCAATAGCATTGGAATAGGCTTTCATCATTTCAATTCTCTGTTGCGTGAAGTTCATGGTTTTCTTTTCCTCGCTTACTCTTATTGTAGTATTTTTGGTTGTGAAAATGAATGAAATCATGCGTATTTAGCGCTTATTTCATGTATACAAGTAGCTCAATTTTGCAAGTTATTCTCAAAAAAGTGCAAATCACGATTTTTTATTCACATGGCACAAAAAATAAGATATAGTATTACTAGTTTTGTAAGCGTTTACGCAATGCTTTCAGTTTGTTTAATTCGTATCAAGACTTTAAAAAAGGAGATCGTCATGAAACACGAAGAGATTGTCAAAAAGCTGACGCTGGAAGAAAAGGCTTCCCTTTTGTCCGGTAAAAATTTCTGGGAAAGTATGGACTATCAGGAACATGGTATTCCTTCTTTCTTCTTATCCGATGGCCCTCACGGCTTAAGAAAACAGGCCGCTGCGGCTGACCAGTTAGGTCTTAACCCATCCTTACCTGCTACTTGTTTCCCAACCGCTGCCTCTTTAGCAAATTCCTGGAATACTGAATTGGTTCAGAACGTTGGTACTGCCTTAGGTGAAGAAGCCTTAAAGCTCAAGGTTCACATGGTCTTAGGTCCTGGTATCAACATGAAGAGAAACCCACGCTGTGGTAGAAACTTCGAATACTTCGCTGAAGATCCATATCTCGCTGGTAAGCTTGCCGCTGGTATGGTCAGAGGTATCCAGTCTAACGGCATCGGTAGCTGTATCAAGCACTGGGCTTGTAACTCTCAGGAAAATAGACGTATCAATTCTGACTCTATCGTCGATGAAAGAGCCTTAAGAGAAATCTATACGGAAGCTTTTGAAATCGCCATCGAAGAAGGCGGTGCCATGGCTGTCATGTCTTCTTACAACATGCTCAATGGTATCTATACCAATGAAAATGATCATCTCAACAAGGATATCTTAAGAGGTGAATTCGCTTATAAGGGTCTTTTGGTCACCGATTGGGGCGGTGAAAATGACCGTATCGCTGGTTTGTTATCTACCAACGAATTAGAAATGCCAGGTAACAATGGTGACACCGATAGAGAAATCGTCAAGGCTGTCAAAGAAGGCAAGCTTGATGAAGCGATTGTCGATGAAGCCGCTGATAATGTCATCGATTATGCCATCAAGACTGATTTGGCCTTCAAGGATTACAAAGAACCTGTCGGCGAAATCAACGGTGAAAAGGTCACCGGTATGAATTGCTTCCCAGAAATGAAGGCTGCTCATCATAATGTCGCTAAGGCCGCTAGTGATGAAACCATGGTCTTATTAAAGAATGAAGGCAATGTCTTACCTCTCAAGAAGGAAGATAAGGTCGCCATCATCGGTGACTTTGCCAACAACCCAAGATACCAGGGTGCTGGTTCTTCTCAGGTCAACTGCACTCAGCTTGATAACTTCACTGATTTGAAGGAAAAATTCAAGTTTGAATGTGTTGGTTATGCTCAGGGCTTTGACCGTTACAACAAGAAGAAGGGTAAAGAAGCCTTAGTGGAAGAAGCTGTCGCTTTAGCCAAGAAGGCTGATATCATCGTCTACTTCATGGGTCTTGATGAAGTTACCGAATCGGAAGGTTTGGATAGAGATAATCTTCTCATCCCATCTCATCAGACTGAACTCTTGAAGCAGTTACATGCTTTAGGTAAGAAGATTGTTGTTATCTTATCTGCTGGTTCTGTTGTCGATCTTACCTGGGATGATCAGTGTGACGCCTTACTCAATGGTGCCTTATCTGGTCAGGCCGGTTGCAACTCTATCTTAGATATCCTCAATGGTGATGTCACTCCATCTGGTAAGACGAGTGAAACCTATATCGTCAAATACGAAGATACGCCATCTATCGATAACTTCGAAACTGGTAAGGTTGCCATTCCATATGCTGAATCCATCTACATCGGTTATCGTTACTTCGAAAAGAACCAGATTGATGTCAAATACCCATTCGGTTTCGGTTTATCCTACACCACCTTTGAATATTCCAACCTTGAAGTCACTCCAGAAGGTATCAAGGTTACCATTAAGAACACCGGTTCTTATGCTGGTAAGGAAATCGTTCAGTTATATGTCGGTTTGAAGAACTCCAAGATTTTCCGTGCCGTCAAGGAACTCAAGGGCTTTGCTAAGACTCGTCTCTTACAGCCAGGTGAAGAAGAAGTCGTTGAAATCAAGTTTGATAACAAGACTTTCCGTTACTTCAACGTCAAGACGATGAAGTGGGAAGTTGAAGAAGGCGAATATGATCTTTATGTCGCCGCTGCTTCTAATGATGTCAGATTGACTGGTAGCATCCATCAGGCTGGTACCACCACTGAATTCCCATATGATGAAGCCAAGATTCCAAATTACTTCGCTGGTACTGTTCAGCACGTCGCCGAAGCTGAATTCAAGGAATTATATGGTAAGGAATTACCAAATGATGAATTCGATTGGTGCAACAAGAAACATACCAGAATGCACATTCATCAGGAAAACCTCTTCTGCGATTTATGCTATGCCAGAGGTTGGACTGGTAGATTGATCGGTAAAGCCTTAAGAATGCTTGTCAGACATGGCGAAAAGCACAACAAGGGCTTACGTAATGCTATCGTCATGGGTCCATTTGGTTTCCCAGTCAGATCTATGTCTAGAATGATGGGTATGCCAATGGCTCAGTGTGAAGGTTTAAGAATGATGTTCGATGGTCACTTCCACAAGGGTCTTGCCCAGTTCTTCCGCGGTGGTAAACAGAAGCCAAAGTATCCAAAAGAAGATCACTATCAGAAAGTAGAAAAGAAGAAAGAAAAGTAAAAATCTTTTCAAGAGTTGAAAAATTGAGCAAGAGGCACTAAAATGTCTCTTGCTCTT
>Ga0326512_10000428_pt1 | contig 36849 bp, 59 predicted proteins | sample 1_2617_0518_D_FD_203652 | JGI IMG/M metagenome (GOLD analysis project Ga0326512, IMG submission 203652) | Bovine rumen microbial communities from UC Davis, California, United States - 1_2617_0518 | ecosystem: Host-associated > Mammals > Digestive system > Stomach > Rumen | place: USA... | reverse complement strand
ATAAAAATCCAGACCGAAAAGATGCTATTCTTCGCAGAGAGTATTCACACCTTAAAAAACGCAATAGAAAGTTTACTGATTACGATAATGTAATTAGTTATGATGAATACAAATCTATTGTTAATTCACCTTGTAATTTCTGTGGTTGTGTAGGCTCTCGTTCAATAAATGACAGGTTGAGAGCAAGACAAAGAACACATATTTGTTCTGATGAGGTAATACACATAAACGGGATTGATAGGATTGATTCATCGAAAGGTTATATAAGTGGGAATTGTATATCGTGTTGTACGACTTGCAACTATGCAAAGAATACTATGTCAATAGAACAATTTAAAACATGGATTAAACGAGTATATGAGCACTATTGTAAATAGCACGACGGCCATCGCTTGCATCAAGGCAGAGCAGGCACAGCTGACGCTCTTCTGAATAAATTACTTTTTCTGTAAAAGCAATTTTTGCAACATGTTTTCAAAAAAATCTTCAGAAAAATCGGGATATTGTGTTTTTCGTACTTGTACGTAAGTAACTTTGCAGTGCTTAGTACGGGAAAGCAGAGATTTTTTAGAAAGTATTGTTGGGGATTCCCCATAGAATATGAGTAGAAATATCCTGTTAATGCCCGTACCATTAGCAGGATTTCTCGTATTTGGGGATTCCTTAACATTTTAAAGTACGGATTGATGAGGACAGTTTACAACTTGGTAAGACACTTGACCGACAAGAGACGGTGCAGCAAGGACGGGAAAATCGCTCTTGCAGCCTATCTTGGCATCAAATTAGCCAACGTAAACTCACACCATAAAGGTACATCAATCAGGGAACTGAGGTCGTTCTACCAGTGTGGCGGTATGATGGCTGCGAAGATTCGCAAAGTGATGCGTGAGGATTCCGAACTTTTCGCCATTAACGAGAGACGCAACTGCGTGTTCGCCAATAACTGCAAGAGCGACGAGATAAAGGTTTCAAGGGGAAAGATACGGAATGAATATCGCGGCGATGACGTGCTGACGATAGACATTCCCGAATGCTACAAGAAGAAAGAGAGATTGTCGATGAAGCAACTGCTTCTGCTGATAGACTACGTACTGATAGAGAAAGAGTACGACGATGGAAGTGGCTACAAGTATAAAGATGGCGGTCGAGAGGCTGAAAACCATTGTGAAACACCAGAGCCAAAGTCGCAGGTCGCTGTATCAGGACGCACGTCAATCAACAGAACGACATTAGGCAGACGATTAACCGATATGTGCGAGAAAGGGATGCTGACGAAGAAAAGCGAGCGTCAGGTGGTGAAATGCAAGCCGCATGAGAAGCACTCGTTCGAGGCGGTGAACAAGCACACACGTTTGTCTTATTGGGCAAAGTGTATGCCAGCCGTCTATGAGACTGCCAAGGGTTGCAACTGCCATCCAAGGCACATCATCTGGGATTCGGCAAAGCGTATCATGTCGAAGTTTGCGAGGTCGGCAAAACGGATTAAGCAGGAACTTGTTGAGAAGACGAAAAACCAGTTGACGAACGCCGAACTGGAGTTCAGAATGATGGTTGAACGTCAGATGGAAATGAGGTTTTTGTATGACTAAATTGGCTGTGCTCGTTTTGAACACTTAATTTAGATGGGGGTGGTTAATATAACGTATTTTTTTTATAGTTATGGGAGAAGAATTATTCACAGGTTTAAGTAAACTTTATGTTGGAGATAAACCAATTGACATGAAAGTGAATTGCACAGACGTGTTAGCAGTTGACCTTGCAAACGAAGGTTGTGACAAAACTGGTGTTAGCGTTTGGAATAATGGTAGTATAGAAATTCAGTTTACAATCAACTCTGATGACAATCCTGTAGGAAAATGGTTTCTAAACATGGTTCGGAGGTTTAATGCAGAGAAGAAAGCCTTATTTTATGCTCTCACACATGGTTATGTTATTCGTGTTACATCACATGATGATGAGGGAAATGAGGGGTATATAGAACTTGACCGTCCGAGCCAGTTGAGGATGGTAATGAAAATGGTGAAATTCATTCCTGACTATAAGATATATGACAAGAAAGGTAAAAGATTTATTGTTAAGAAAGGTAGGATTGTAAAAATGCCTTCTTTTAACGGAATAATATTATCTTCAGAAAACCCAGACCACCACTCTTGGTTAAATAGTTTTTTAAAACAAAAATAGAATTATGAAGATAAAGCAAGCAATACAGGTTGGCAATAACGTGACCAACATGATTAGTCTTCCGTGCATAGAAAAGTGCGTGAAGCGGAATGACAAGAATGGCTTTGAGTGGATGGAGTACGTGACAACAGACGGTGACATCGTTGAGTGCGGCGACTGGCTGTGTGAGACGGAGGAAGGTAAATGGATAGCGATGTGTGATGAGGAATACAAAAGTAAAATGACATTATCGGATGGAAAGTAACAATCAATCGAACAATGTCCGCTCGGTATGCTCTTGCTCTTTGCCGATGATGAAGTCGCAGATGAAGTTGCGGGCATAGTCGGGCGAAATCATGCTGCGCTCTTCGGAGCATACACCCGCCACGCTGCTGCCCTTGCTTGTCATGTGCGTTTTCTTCTCTTTCAGCTTATCGAACTGAATGGAGCGTCCGTGTGTCGGCTCGCAGTTGACGAACCAATAGGCGGTAGGCTTTACCCGATAGTCGCCACGCATCATTCGGTTCATGTCAACAAGTGCAGGCGGTATGATGAAGTTGGCTTTCAGGTAAGTGTTTTCGCTCCAAGGGTTCTCCATAATGAGCCGTAAGTCTCGCATTTCGGCTACGGCAAACATCTTGATAGCGAGTCCGTAGAAGTAGGCCCGTTTCTTGTCGCGTTCCAGAATGGCATCGGTCTTTTGCTTCGTGGTCATGCAGCGGTAGTTGATGCAGCCCCAAGTGAAGTTCATCTGCGACGGAGCGCAGAAGTAGATGCACGGAAAGAAAGCCATAATGAGGTCGTCTTTGCTGATGTTGTCGAATAGGCTTGGCTGTCCGTCGTATGCCTTTTCAATCTCCGCAAAGAGGTCAATCACATGGTCTGTCTCTCCGAAGTTGTTCTGAATGTCGTAGTCTTCGGCAGGTATTCCGAGCTTAATAAATTCTCGTTTGAACGTTCCTGATTGCTCGAAAAAACAGTGGACTTTACCCTTGATTGTTTTGTTACTTTCCATCCGAGAAAGTAGCGAATGAGTGTTACATTACGAAGATAAAGTAAGGTTTGGGGGAAATTGGCGTTTAGCAACGGCTAAACTTGTTGCTGGAATTGCAACAGAAGAAATAGAAAAGTCCTTTGTTTAGATATGCCGTCGTGAGACGGTGCGGACTCGTTAGAGTCATCTTGTTATATCATTTTTGCGTGCGGGGCGTGGCTTACTGGGCTGCGTCCCGCTTTTTGCGTTCAGGAGTTGAAGAACGACATCGCTTCTTCCGAAATTTTCTTGGTATTGACCTTGATATATTTTTCTGTCATTGCCAGGCTGTTATGCGACATATACTGTGAAATCTCTGGAACGGGAACGCCCTTTGATGCAAGGATTGATGCGAACGAACGGCGAGCTGTATGTTGGCCAACTAATTCGTACTTCTCCTTCGTAATCATTGAACCGTGGTAATAGAGCGTAACCAAATCGTCGATTCCACACTTCTTGCACACTTCTTTTAGTATGCGGTTGGTGGTTGTGCGCGAATACTCCTTTGAGGGCTTGTGCCTGAACAAGTCCTTGATGCGGTAGTGTTCGGGAATGACGGCGAGCGTGTGAGTCTTGCGAGAGACGTATGACAGCAGTCCATCCTGAATGTTCTCGTTGTCCAAATCGGCGACATCGCTTCCTCTTGCGCCACAATAGCACTCGATGAGGAAGAGATTGAGGACGTCGCGCGTGATGTCATTCTTCTTTTCGTGTGGCAGAGCCTGATAGTAAGCGTCGATGCGGCGAACCTCCTCTTCGGTGAGGGCGATGTTCTGCTGCGGCACTTTCTTGACTCGGAGAATCTTGGCGAACTTCATGGTCGGCAGTTCAATCTCGTCGGACACCATGTTCAGGAAGCTCTTGACGATGGCGCAGTAGGTGGATGCGCTGTTTGGCGTGACGGTCTTGGCGAGGTAAGACACGAAATCGGTGAGATTGATGGCCGTGAGGTCGCACCAGTTTACTTCTTCCTTCCCGATTGCAGCCTGCATATACCTTACGAGAAATTCGTAATTGGGATAGCGGTGAATGAACTCTTTTTCAAATTTTTCCATATCATTTCAGTTTTTAATTAGACATAAAAAGGAGCGACACCGCAAGCTGATACGATGCCGCCTTTCACTCAAAAAACTCTTGATTATGAGCCTCGCGGCTGATAAGCGTTCCGGCTCTGGGCTGGCAGGGCAGGGACTAAAGGGTGGTCACGGCGGGCGTGACGTGATGGCTAATCCTTGCACCATGAGGCGCAGGGAACGCCGTACTTGTCCTGATTGTCAAGCATACGGTAGGCTTTGCGTATGGCCTCCATGCGCTGATGGTAGGGCAGTTCGGCGACCCTGTTTCCTGCGTTGATGCAGGCTTGGAAACGTGCGTCGTATTCTTTTTCCTCTTCCTCGCTCATTGCAAGGTCTTCGTCGGTAGTCTTCCGGTTCTCAATGTGGTTGAGGAAATAGAAGGCATCCTCTGTGTAGGCGTCAACGTCGATACACAGGTCAGGGATTGTGAGAGCTTGTTGTCTGTTCATATTATAAAGTAATCTCCAGTGATTGAGTTTATTAACACTTTGCATCCGTATTTGTTCACGCCCCAATGGAAACCACGGGGTGCTGGTCTTTCTTGTTCTTTAGTCTGTGTCTTCATTACCGTCTGCTGGCAGTTATCGTACTCGTCGGCAACCTCGTCGCAGAGCTGGATGACCTCCTCTGTGGAGATATAGGCGCACTGGCAGCGCGTGGTGTCGCCGCCGTCGTAGAAGAGCATATCGCCCTTGCCCGTCAGCTTCTCAGCACCGATGCGGTCGAGTATGACGCGGGAGTCAGTGCCCGTGACGGTACGGAAAGCGATGCGTGTCGGGAAATTCGCCTTGATGCGGCCAGTCACGATGTCCGTGGAAGGACGCTGGGTAGAGATAATCATGTGGATTCCGACGGCGCGGGCTTTCTGTGCGATGCGGCATATAGCGTTCTCCATTGCCGTTCCCTTTGTCTGCATGATGAGGTCGCCGTACTCGTCGATTATTACGACGTAGTAAGGGAGAGGGGTTGCAGTGGTACTGCAACATACGGAACGGTTGTACTCCTCGATGTTGCGGACATCGGCCTGCTCCAGGAGGGAGTAACGCTCCTCCATGATGTCGATGACACAATTTAAGGCTCTCTGAGCGTTTTCTGTGTCGGTGATGATAGATTTACTATCCGGCGTGAGTTTTGCGATGTACGGCCTTGCTATGCGCTCATAGACGGTCAATTCAACTCGTTTCGGGTCGATGAGGATGAGTTTCAGTTCGTCGGGTCGCTTTTTGTTGATGAGCGAGGCGATGATGACGTTCAGTCCGACTGACTTACCCATGCCTGTTGCGCCCGCTACAAGCAGATGCGGCATCGTGGCGAGGTCGGCTATTAAGACTGAGTTGTCGGTACGTCGCCCCATGCAGAGCGGGAGAGCCATGTCGGTCTCGCGGTAGTCGGGAGACTCCAGCATATCGGCGAACGGTATGACGTTGCGGCTGACGTTGGGCACTTCGATTCCGACTGTTCCGTTCGGCATCGGCGCGATAATTCGTACTGAGGGAACTTTGAGTCCGACTGCAAATTCATCCTTGAGGTTGCGGATTTTGTTGATTCGTACTCCGTCGTTAGGTGTCAGCTCGTAGAGCGTGACGGTCGGTCCGGCGACTGCGTTGATGTCCAGATAGCCGATTTTGAAGCTATGCAGGATTTCGCCGATACGTCGCTTGGTTTCGATGATTTCCTTGTTTGTGACCATAATTCAAAATGTTTTTAGAGTTAATGGCGGCTTGATGGAGATGCTGTCTCCGTCAAACCATAAAGGAGTCAGTCGGCATAGTACGCTGCATACTCAACATCGTCGGGCGTGAACACCTTGCAGTGATAAGCTTGCATTTTACCAAAGAAATCCTCGATTCTTTTGCGCTGATAATCAGTGAGCCATTCCCATCCGTCGGCGTTTCTGAACTTTGTTTCGTTTGTTCTCAGGCACAATGTGCGTCCTGAGAATGTGTCAACTACCTTGACAGTGATTGTCTTCTTTTCCATAATTCGTAGAGTTTTTAGGGGTTAATGGCGGCATGACGCGAGATTAGTCACGTCATACGTCAAGGCTATTTCACCTCGTAGTAATCTCCTGAATAGCGCAGAAAATTACGGATGTCACTCTCAGTCCAACATTCGGAGAACTCTTTCTTAGACTGAGGGTTGGAACGATACTTGGCGATGAGTTTGCCATTTTCGTAAGCACGGATAGTGTACGTTCTTGCACGATGATTAAGTGTAATCGTGTGCGTTCTTGAATCTGTCTTAAACATAATCGTAGAGTTTTGAGTTAATGATTAAACGTTGTTCCTTGCCGAATTATTGTGTTCGGCAGGGAGAAAATTCAGGCAGCTGACTGCATGAGCGGCGACGCGCACAGGATAACGTCGATGACGTTGCAGACAGAGCCGTCGGAGAGAGACACGACACCGTTCTCAATGTGCTCGATGGAAACGCCCGTTGAGAGGCTGACGAAATCGGCGAACCAGTCGGGGAGCGTACACTTGCGCTTGTCGGTAGGCAGAAGAAGCTCGGAAGAGACGTAGCAGAATAGCCAGCCCTTCAAGCGGATGAACGCCGTTCGCTTGCGCAGAGAAACGACCTTGACGATGCAGTCGTAGCCCGATGTCGTTTGCAGTACAGCAAAGTCGCCTGCATGGACACCGTGGGAGTTGGCATCGACTTGCGGATTGTCTTCGTCGGAGATGTTCTCCATATCAATCTGTTGCATAGCGTCGAAACGTCGGACAGTCTGAGCGTTACGGAGCTGTTCGCGTATCTCGGACTGAGAGCCGTACTTCAGGAACTCGCAGACTTCGCAGATGATGTCGGCCTTGGACTTTACTGAGCCGCCGCCGAACATATCGCACATTCCAGACGAAGCGGATGACGCCTCGTTGTTGTAGAGGATGAAGATACGTTTGAGCGTGTTTGTCTTTGCGCTGTTGATTGCATCGGCGAGAGCCTTGACGATAGGATTAGTAAAGTCGGCTACCGTCGATTCCTGACCGTCAAAAGCGAGATTGCTCTGACGAGAGAAACCAGATACAACCTGACCAAAGGCGATTCCCGTAGCGAGCGCGTGATAGCAGAGGTGGATGGCCTCGGCCATTTCGGACTCCAGCGAGTAGTCATCAAGACTGATGTTCGTGGAAATCTCGGAGAGAGCCGTGATGATGTTCAGGCGCATACCAGCGAACTTGTTAATCTGACGGACTGCATCGGGATTCTTCTGGAAAGCCTTGCCGATAAGCACGTTCTCCAGAATCTCCTTTGCCTTTGCGGAGATACGCTCGTTGCTTGCGCCGTCGAACATTTCAGACATTTTCATTCCCGTGATGACCTTTGAGCGAATCAGCTCGGTCACGGCCTCGGATGAAGCTTTCTGACTGGCGTAGAACTCGGCGATGGTGTCGAATGTATTGATAGAGCGGATGAGACGTCGGAACGTCTCGTCGCTGACTTTCTTTCCCATTGACACGGCATCTTCGGTCTTGGACATTCCCTTTTTCTCGTCCTGATTGAACGCGGCGAAGATTTCCGTAGTGTACGGGTAGTCATCGTCGGCGACCAGGCAGAGACGCGGATGAGCGAAGGACTTGACTTGCTCTTCGGTGAATCCGTACTTGTTGGGAAACTCTTGCAGATAGCTGATGTACGCCTTGTCGGTGTCGTAGCGTGCTGCAATCATTCCCGCCATTGTACGCCCGTTGCCGGAGAGAACGATTCCGTCCTTTGAGACGATTGGCGGTATTGTTAGAGCCTGCTCGTCGTAGTTGTCGGCTATTGAGCGTGTGACGGTCTGAGCGAACGTGTCGCGCTCGTAGTCGCGGTCGTTTACTGTCTGCCCGTTGGAGTCCGTCGGGAATCCCTCGGACTTGCAGAACGAGTCGAACGGATTGTGACTCGGAGTCACTGCGCCCGATTCGGCCAGCAGGTAGCGTCCTTTGACTTTCAGTCCTGACGGCGTGGCGATTTTGTCGGCGTAGCCGTAGATTTTCCGTGCATCGTTGAAGCGTTTGCGGATGAGTTGTAAGTTTTCCATAATTTTGAGTTTTTTAGTGATACAATATTGGTAGTAAGAGCGCAACTAAGCACTCTTACCTTTTACAATTGAGATGCAATAAACGTGTAATCGTTCCCCAATTCTTCTTCTACGAACTTCTGCCAGAAATAATACTTTTTGTAGTATTTCTTTTCGGAAAGTTCATACACTTTTTCAATAACAGCAGGCGCACCCATTCCTTTGTGGATACGAAACTCATACTTTCTTCGTGGTGATAACATAATCATTTTGTTTTAAGTTGTTCATTCAGTCTGTCACGCATCTTTCTTGCGACATTGTAAGACGAATACCATTTGTCAGTTGGTTCCCAGTAGATACGTCCGTCAAACTTCATCAGCGTCCATCCAAGCACACCTTGCTTGTTAGCCATAACGAAAATTGAATAATGCTCTTCCATAATCTGTAAGTTTTATTTGCTCATAACAATTTCAAGTTGCGCGCCGTCGTAGTTCGGCATACCATAGATGATAGCGGAATCGTTCCTTTGGTATCTGGTAAATACCCTTCTCCAACTCTCCGTCTGTTCAAATTCATCTTCACCAGTTTGGAAGATAAAAAACTTGTACTTTCTCTTTTTCATAATTCATAAGTTTTAAGTGAAACATAATTCGTGAATAGCGCAGGGATTGGTCTGCGCTAAACTGAAAGTTACAGATTGACAAGTTTCTCGTAGACGGACTTCATGCCTCGCGGCGCATAGATGTGAACGGCATAGTCAACAAGAGCCTGCTGCAATTCTGAATCCAATCCCGTGTAGAAATCGTTCATCACTGAACGGCAGCCAAATGTTTCGTAATAGTGGTTCCACTTTGCAAGCAGATGCGGCTTCAAGTAAGACTTGCCCGTCTGCTTGCAGATGTAGCCGATGAATGTCTCAGGGTTGTCATAGTAGTAGCACCACTTTACCCAGATTTTTGTAGTCAAATAAACCTTTTCCATAATCATTTGAGTTTTTAAGGGTTAGACAATAAAAAGTGACGGCAATGAGTTTTTCGCTCAAAGCCGACTGCAAGTTTAGCATCACAAGTCCACACCTTAAACGAGGTGGATAGCGTGGGCGCAAGCAAGACTGGTTGCCTGCTCCCTGATGTTTAGTTGACAGCGCAAAAGAAATCGTCGTTCACGAAACAAACGCCCTCGTAGTTCTTGAAAATCACACAGTCGGAAACGATTTCGTCGGCGTTAGCCAAATCGTAATAAGACGGCTCGTTGTAGTCCACGTCTAAGACTTCGGCAAAACTGCCCTCATCGGCGAGCTGTTCGAGATAGTTGCATTTCAACTCTTTTAGCTGTTTTCTTGTTAATTCTGTTACGTTCATAATCGTTTGAGTTTTAAAAGTTTTAATAAATTGAAAAATATTTTGTGGCTACAAAGATAATTTGTACCTTTGTAGCCGATTTGGGCTGGCTGTGCAGCCTTAAACTGAGGTTTTGTCACTCGGTAACTGTCAAACAGATGTAGCATCCCACACGCAAGCCCATTCGACTTCCGGCGCAATCATGTCAAGTTTTACGGACTTACTAAGCATTAGGCAAAGCAGGGAGTATTCGGCAAACATAGCGATTGAACGGTATGCGCCTTGCTCAATGAGATACTTCAACTGTGATTCGGCATCTTCTACTTTAGCCAACGGACACGTTACCCAAAAGTTGAATATTACAGGGTCGATGTACTTCCGCAATTCTTCGGACTTTCTTTTCAGTTCTTCCATAATTATTTGAGTTTTAGTGAAACAATAAATGCAAGCCACACCGAAACTAATCAGCGTGACTTTAGTAAGACCATGCGTCAATCATTTTCAATAGGGATTTCCTTTCTCCAAACCTCAGTCCACTTTGTGTTTGCCCATTTGCAGACTGTGGCAATATTCATGCCCATTTTAAAATAGTCGCTGTAATTCAGACTTGCAGTAGAAATAGCCCATCTTTCATTTGACACATTTACGAATTGTGTTACCGAAAGTCCAGCACCTTTTGAACGCCATTCAATTTTGTATTCCATAATTTTGAGTTTAATAGGTGAAACAATAATTGCAAGCCGCTCAGGAACTAACCCAAGCGACCAGAAAGACTAACGCGGCCATACGATTCCGTCCTTGCAGATGCAGTCCTCGTAGAGCGTTCCCCACTTCTTTACCTTCGCGGCTTTCAGCCAGTCGTTAATGTGTTGTTTTACTTTGGCAAGCGACTTTGAATGATAGTACAATGTGTCGATAGGATAGAACGGACTTTTACCCCAAGCGGAATAGCCAGCAGGACAGACTTCGATTTTGAAACCTTTGTAATTGATAATTTCCATAATTATTTGAGTTTAAAAAGTGAAACAAAGTGCAGTCGGGCGAGATTAGTCACCCGAAAGCGGTTAGTCAACGATTCCGATGCGCCACCATTCGTACCCGTCATCGTCAGCGTTTTTCAGTCCGTAACGCTTGAACAATTTAATGTAGCGAATAACATCCTCATTCTCCAGATAATATCTATCCCTGACGTATCTCATGTGGTCGTTCGCGTAGGACACAAAATTATCCAAGTCGTTAATTCTTCCTTGCAGCAAAAGATTTCCTTCATCGTCCTTGCTCATCTTAATGTGGCATTTCTCTGCGTCACTCTTCCAGCAATAGCCGGACACAGGATTCTTTTCCTTTTCCCATTCTCCAGAAAGCAAGCGAGTAGTGAAAACTTTCTTGGAAATCTCTTTCCACGTCAGAATCTCGTCATAGTCTTCCATAATCTGCTCACAGGCTTTTCTGAAAGCCAGATACTCGAATCCTTTGTTGTATTTCCATGAGCCAGATTCGTACTTCATTTCTTGTGTAACTTTACCCATGTCGTGACCTCTATCAACGATTTCAACAAAAGGAATGTGGTGGAACAGCATGATGTACTTCAATTCGTCTTTGGTTTCGATTTTCATAATTCTTTGAGTTTTAAAAGTGAAACATAAATTTGTAGAGTAGGGGAATCTAATCCCCTGACTCCTTAATCGTACTCGGCGTTAATCATTTCGCTGATGTAATTCAAGTCACGCTCTTTCAATTCGCGTTCCAGATCATCTTTCACAATCTGGTAGAGGTCACAGAGTCGGCTGATGTCCAACTCTTTTTCCGTTCCGAAATCCTTTCTTAAATTGCCTGTTCCGAAATCGTAATGCAGAATTGTGTAAACACCTCCGAAATTGTCTGTCTTGAAAGCAATCTGTGCCCATCCGTAATCATTGTACTCTTTGATGTCAACGTGAGTCTCAAGGAATGCAGCGAGACACTTGCAAGCGAATACTAAATCTTCATACTTTTCTCTAATCATAATCATTCGAGTTTTAAAAGTTTTAATAAATTGAAAAATATTTTGTAGCTACAAAGATAATTTGTACCTTTGCAGCCGAAACGGGCTGGCTGTGCAGCCTTGAGCTGAGGAGAAATCACTCGGCAACTGTTAAAAACGGACACAGCCTTTGCGGGAATCAGCTTTCCGTAAAAGCGATTAGAGACCAAATTTCTTTTCGTAGCCCAGAATCTTCTCGTAGGAAATCCATTCGGGTTTCAAGTCTTTAGGGAACTTATTCCAGATTTCCTTCATTCGGTCGATGGTCTGGCGAATAGTGGACGCATGGGAATTGTTGTAATGTGCAGCGGTATCGTAATACTCGCAGTCAACGCGCATACGGTCAAGCATCATGTAGTCGAACTTGAATTCCTTCATTCTCTCTTCGCGCTTTGAAAGCGGATTGAGAATCTTAATCTCACACTCAATCATCTTGTCAGGCTCTCCGTCAATCTCGTTTTTCGGGGAAAGTCTGTAAACGACTGAAACACCTGATTTCTTCGGCTCGTCATGGCAGTCAACGTAATAGTTTCCGTACTTGTCCTTGTAGAGACCGCCTTCCATTCTGTGTTCGCCAACTCTCGTTAATTTCAAAGTCTTCATAATTCATAAAGTTTTAAAAGTGAAACATAAGCGACTCAGGGAAGAATTAACCTCCCCGAATCTTTCATGCGGCAATCCCGTAAACCTGTTTTGCAATCTTGATAAGTTTCTCCTGCATCACAATGCTGTGGATATTCTTGCGGAAAATTCCAGCAAGCGACTTCGGAACAATCTCGTAGACGATGAACGAGACAAGCTCGTATCGCGCGTCGCAGGTTATTCTCCCCCAATTGACAAGATAGTAACCGTTCTCGTCGCAAAGCTTCTCAGCAACAAGCAGCGGAAGGCGTAGTTTCAGGTACTTCTGGAAATCGCTTTCGGAAAGCAGGAAAGTAAACTCTTCATCGGTGATTCGCTCGCCGGGCTTTATACCCAGACGCTCCGAATCTTTCCCGGCAAAGAACTCGTTTTCCGCAAGCACACGATTGGAAATTTCCTTTTCGCGCTCATTGTCAACCTTGCGACCAAGTTCAGCCAGGTCGTAGTTTTTCAGCAACTCCAGGAGTTTCTCTTTCTTTTCTCCGCAGTTCTTTTTCAGTTCTGCCAATAAAATCTTTTCTTCCATAATTTTGAGTTTTTAAGTATTAAACATAATTTGTCCGAAACGTGATGTCGCTCACGTTCTCGGTGCATTTGTGATGATGTCGCAGATTGTTTTTGTGAATCTTCGTAATTCGGATTCTTTTCTCTCCGACATTTCGTGGCTTGCAATAAATTTCTCGGTGTAGTCCGTGATATTCTTGCAAATACTTTCTTTGGGAGCGTTCATGTCCTGTGCCATGTCGCAACGGTGGTCTATCACATTGTAAAATGCGATTTCCATTCTCTCGCTTAATAACATAATCTTGAGTTTTTAGTTTAATAAATAAATTTGAACCAATGGGCGACGCCAATCGCCCAGAGATTTTCAGAGATAGAAAGTTACAAGCAGGTCACGGATTTGCTCATACAAGTCATATCCAGACTTTTCTTCGCTAATAATTCCGTCCTTTGCAAGTTTTTCAATCGTAAGCCTGACAATTTCTGTTGCATCATAAGACTTGATAGAACAATAATAAATGTTCTGAGAAATCGGCAAGCCCAGCGTGTCGGCAATCATCGGAGTGAAATCGAATCTTTCGTACTCGTTTGCACCGATAAACTTGAAATCGTTGTTCTTACTGTTTGCGCTTTTCTTGCACTGGATAACAATAATCTGCTTTTTTGCAAGCATCCGTGCGAAACGGATTTTTGTCTCGTTAATAATATACATAATTCACTGAGTTTAAGTTAGACATAATTCGCAGCCGTTGGGGAACCTAATCCCCAAAGACTTACTTTGTTCGCAGCCAGAGATCCACGATTTTCAATGTGTGGACGTGAATCAAATCCTTGTCCACAATATCAAATTCGTTCTTCATGTTCGTCTCCAGAACCTTTCTGTCAGGATAGTTCTTTGCAGCGCGATAGATGCTTTTCTTTGCCAGCTCGAAAGAGTCGTAGCACTCGAAAGTTGAACACAGGAGATTGCTCTCTTTGATAGAGATGATATAGACTTTCTTATCCATAATAAATGAGTTTAGATTGTTAGACATAATTCGTACAATCGGGCAAGATTGATTGCCCGAAAGTTTTCAGCGGATTTCAAAACCGTACTTTTCAGCCCATTTCGGAGCTTCCTTGATTCCTGACAGAGCTTCTTCGTAATTGTACTTTTGAGGATATTCTTTAGGCTTTTCACCAGACACCAGCAGTTCAGCCAGCTCTTTGTTGATTCCTGTGAACGTTCCGACAATTACGTTTTTCCAAAGGAAATAATAAGCACGTTCCTGAAGCTTGTAGATAGAATATTCTCCGTTTCTATACAAACATCTTCCCGTAATCTCCACAATCGGATTTTGGTCATGGAACTTTGCGTAATGATATTCACGCAAATGGCACGTAGCAATATACAACGCTTTCATAATTCATAAAGTTTTAAAGGTGAAACAATAAGCCAGCAGGAAAGACGCTAATCTTTCCCGCCGAAAGTTCAGGCAGCAACGAACAAAGCAAACTCTTCGGGCGTGTCGTGTGCATCGGCGTTATCTTCGCCAAAAAACTCGCAGAGATAATCCCAATAATCTTCGCACAAACTGCTGAGATAATCAGTATCAACGCCAAAGGAATTTTCATAGTCGGACAAAAAGATTGAGCCAACGCGAATCTGACCGTGTAGATCTTCTAGCTCGTCAAAAGACAAGTCGCTGATTTCGGCGTAGGGAGAAATCTCGCTTATTTTCACGTAGAACTTTGCGCCTTTCTCATCGGCGACAAGAATCTCAAAATCTTCCTCACAGCAGAAATAGGAGTAGAGCTTGCGAACGGAAGCAAAAACTTTCGTGTCGATTTCTCTCATCGTTCCGCAAATCGTTACGATTTTCTCTTTCGTCACGTATGGAATCGGGCCGTAGCCTTTCGCCGTTGCAGCGTAGTAATTGTACTCGCGCCAAGTGTAGCGGACTTTGTTGCCGTACTTGATGTAATCTTCGTAGTTCATAATTCCGAGTTTTTAAAGTGAAACATAATTTGTAGGCACGCCGACTTCTCAGCCAGCGTACCCGAAACATTATCATTATGAAACTACTTCAGAGGAACAACAAACACAATCATTTTTTCTTTTGAGATTCTGAGTGTGTCTGGAACATTTTCCTGAAAAGGCATTATCGTGTAACTTCTGCCTTTCGTAATTTGGTTAAATCTTTTGTAAGTCATAATCTTCAAATTAGTTTTCGTACATTTCAATTCTCCGATTTATTTCCGCTTTCGCATCTTTCAGAGTGTCCGTAATCATCGGAATCATATAACCGCAGGAATAGATTTCGTACTGCTTTGTCGGAATCCATTTTGTACCGTCAAATTCAACTACTTTTTTCCGCTGAATCTCATAACCTTTGTAGGTGTAAGTCTTTGTAATCATAATCTTTTGTTTTTTAGTGAATAATTCGCTCCCCGAAAATATTTCTCGTACTTTCGGGGAAAGAGATTAGCGACTTCTCGCGCTTTCGTTCAGATACTTACGCAGATTGGTGTAATTTGCGCGTGCAGGATGATTTTTCGGGCAGGAAAACTCTTTCTCGCCGACGGCAGTCAGGATAAGTTCCAGCTGCATTGAATCTAACTGTATTACCATAATTTTTTGAGTTTAAAAGTTAATTCGTACTTCTGGCGATATTTCTACCGCCAAAAGCATTTAGGCTGCGTTCAGGAAATCAAGCATCTGATTCAATGTGGCAAAGCGCAATTCAAGAACTTCATCGGAATCGTGCAGATGAGGATTTTCCGCAAATTCTTTTTCTTTCTTCTCCCAAGTTTCCATGTCAGAACAATCCGCAATAGGAATGATAAAAGATACAGTCATTGGGTCAAATAAACGTCCACAGTCGATTTCTTCCAAATAGCCGATTGTTTCCCCGTCGAGAATAATATCCTGATAGTTGTAGAAAGTTCCGCATTGCAAAGCGGTTGTGTTTTTTCCGAAAGAAACTCTTTCTCCAAGTCTGCAATCGTAAGCATCTGGGTCAATAGAGAACTTTACGCCAAAATTCTTGTTCTGACGATACCTGTTTTCAATTTGTTCAATAATGTTCATAATCTTTGAGTTTAAAAAGTTAATTCGTGCTTTCTGCGAGATTTCTCCCGCAAAAAGTTTAGAAGAACATTGCCATACAATTACGAAATTCCTGTTGGACTTTTACCTGATGTATAGCAATCTTTTTAAAGTCTTCTGAATCGTTCAGAGACTTTTCGCAGAAATCTGTGCGATAATCCATCCCGAAAGCAAAATTGTAAAACGTTGCATCCTGATTTTCCCAATCAACAGCACACTCGCAATCAGCTTTTTCGCAGGCTTCTGCAAAATCATCGAAAGATGCAAACTTCTCGTTGCACATTTCGTAAAACAAAGTAAAATCGTACATCATAATCGTTTGAGTTTTTAAGTGAAACATAATTTTCGTACTCTGGCGGTAATCTCTCACCGCCAAAATAATTTAGAGAGAACAAATGTAGTCACATACTTCAGTCTCAGAAGAAACGCCAGTCAGCATTTTCTTGAAAATTTCTTCTGCAATTTTGTAGTGTGTGCCACAATCGACACCGCCTGCACAAATATGAGCGGAACAGCCGAAAAGTTTGTCTTCCCCGAAATGAAAGGATAAATCGTCGTTTACCCGGATGTTTATCACACCGTCATAAAAATAATAGACTTTTGTAACCCCTTTCCTGTCTTCGCTTAACGCGATTTTTTTGTACCCAAAATCACGAAGCATTTCACGGACTCTTTTCTTACATTCTTTCATAATTATAAAGTTTTAGTGAATAATAATCGTACTTTGCAGCAGAATTGACCGCTGCAAAATAAATTCAGGCAGAAATACGCTGCAAAGGAATGATTTCCTGATTTCCAAACTGAGAATCGCCCCAAAAAGTCCAGCAAGAATCACGTCCCATCGTCCCAAGGATATGCTTTCGCAATCCGTTCCAACCGTCCTGACATTTGATTTGCGTTTTCATTATTCTGTAAACGAAACCGTCTGAATCTTCTATGATACGGAAACTTTTTGTGTTATTTACCAGAAGAAGATTCGTTTTAGGATCGTAATCGAACAAATGTGCAGAAATAAGCCTGTTTCCGTCGAGATTGTAGCCAGTGCGCAGGATAATGTTGAAATCTTCGATTTTGTCGAATCTTTCGTCAAACTTCTGCGTACTGCAAAGATTAGAACCGTAAATTTTCTGCAAAGGTTTCATCAGTTTGTAAACGTCATAACCTTTCGGGCAATCGGTCAGAATCACGATGCTTTTGTCAGTCGTGAAAATCTTCCAAAAATCTTTTGTATCCATAATAAATTGAGTTTAGAAATAAATTATCGTACTTCCCGCGAAATATCTTTCACGGGAAATAGTTTAGAGCGCGAAATTATGAATCATCGCATCGCATTTGGCTTTTGCGGCCGTCAAAGTCTTTGCAGTCGCTTTCCAAGAGTCGCCAAGATAAATCATCCAGCGCATTTCAGGATAGCCGCACCAACATTTTCTAAGCGTGAAAATACGATAGAATTTTGTTTGTGGACGTTCCATAATCAATCATAAATTGAAATGTTCAGAGAATGTCTTTCCGCAAGCCTGACGGCCGTTTCCTCAGAGATGTCGCCGTAACTTTCCTGTGTTTCGTAGAAAAAGTTATGGCCGCAAAGAGTGTTCAGGAACGTTGCAGGAGAATCACGCCGTATTCCCTGCACTTTCATAAAGTCGAAGAAAAGTCCTGTAAACTGCGCAGGAACTTTCCAGATAGCAACTAATTTCATAATCTTTGAGTTTTAATTGTGAATAATAATCGTACTCCCGCCTGAAACTAATCGGGCGAAAGCGGAAAGTTAGAAAGTCCACAATTTTTCCAATGTCAGATTCTCCCAAGGAATAAATAACTCTCCTATCGACAAATATCCGTAGCCGATACAGTTTTTGAAAACTAAAACGGAATTATTGTTCTTGGGATTCTGCAAGACGTGCAAGTAAGGCAGTCCGTTTCGTGAAACCCAGATGTGCTTCGTGAATAAACCGCTTCCTTTTGTCATCTTGAATTTAATCTGTTTCCCGTTGGGGCAAATTCTTGTTTTTTCCATAATCTTTGAGTTTTAAAGTGAATAATAATCGTACTTTGCAAATGATTTCTCACCCGCAAAGTTCCTGACGTTCCCAACTTGCCGCGCCGATCTTATTCCGTTACGCCGTTTGCAGTGTCAAACTGGTTTTCGTGTGTTTCACTCACAGTTCCGTTTTCAAGTTTCTTTTTTCGTGTGAAACTTCAAGAGGAATGGCTACCAAAAATACAATCTCACGGAAATAATTTTCGTACTCCCAAAGAAATTTTCGTACTTTGGGAGTTAAAGACATTACCCACAAATCAGGATAAAGAAGAACAGGCAAACCAAACAAATCACGCAGCTGACAAAGCCGCCGACGAAATCAATTTTTTCTCTTGTGTTCATAATTTATAAGTTTAAAAACATTAAATAATTTTGTGGTTACAAAGTATTTTCGTACTTTTGCAACCAATTCGTGCAGGCTGCGCTGCATTAAGTTGAGGAGTAATCACTCGATAACCATTAAAAAAACATGGACGCAGCTACTTTGGAAATAATTATCGTACTCCCAAAGTAATTTTCGTACTTTGGGAATTATCGTACTTCAGGAGTATTTCTTTTTCATTTCGTCGTAGAACTTCTTCCACTTCAAGAAATCTTCCTGAGAAAGATACCAAACAGGCCACATCAAATGGCCGTTGTTTCGCAAATGAAGCTTAACGCCCGCCATTTGTTCGGCGTAACTCATTGCAAAATGTTCCAAGTCACCGAAAAAACAACAGCCGTTATCATTCGTGCAAGCATCTGGAAAAATCGCAGCGCGAACACACTCGTCTGAGTCCTTGAAAATTACCGTGAACTCCTTTCTCGTTTCGTTTGTTGGAGTCTTTTCAGTTCCAAGAATTTCGTAACGGGAAATCCAGCTAAAAAACTTTTTCCCGAAATCATTCGTCATTGATAAAATCTTTTCTTTCATACTTTGAGTTTTTAAGTGAGACAAATCTTGTGGCTACAAAAATAACTTCTATCTTCGTAGCCGGTACGGTTCACGCAGCAGACGCAGCTGCGAAATAAAGTTTTCTGTAACTTTTGAAATCAATTCCGTTATCTTTCAGGAACTCGCAGCTCCAGCGGAACTCTTTCATAAGAGCTTGCAGTTTTTCAAAGTCACAAAGGAAATCATAAAATTTCTGAAATTCCCTGGACTTCTCAATTCCAAGATTCTGAATCATTGAGTATTCGTTTTCCAAGTCACGCGAAAGAATTATCAAATATCTTTGTTCGCGCGAATAATTCTTCACAAAGAATTGTGCAGCCTGACTCCGCTGGGAGTCAAGCCGTTTTCTATCTTCTGACATCATGCTACCAAAGATTTTATTTTGTCAATACTTTGCACGCCACAGATAGCGCACATAACAACGTCACCGAACTTTGCGGAAATCTTTTCTGACAATTCCGCGAGCTTGTAAATTAAATCATCGTTCATAATCTTTTGAGTTTTAATTGAGTGAATTTAATAAGAATCTGAAATCAATTCGTAATCTTCTGATTCGCCGCCCCAATGTTTTATCAGGTAAGCCAACATATCATTCCAATCACAAATTTGTTTGGTATCAAAACCAGGAACGTCACCTTTCACGAATTTGAAGCCGTTTACTTCAAAATAGTCGTGACAATCATAAACTAATGTTTTCATAATTTCTTGAGCTTAAAATTTTAATTGCGCTTTAATACGGAATCGGACCGCCGAGAAATTTCCAAAAGAAATCTTCAAACCAGAATAAAACAAAAGGAAATCAAAAAACGTTTCGAGAAAAGATAAACAGCTTTAGAAACGCCGTCACTTTATTTTTCAAAATTTATTCAGCGTTTCACTGTTTTCTTTTCCCAAAACGTAAATGAAAAACTCAATTATGAATTATTTTCTTTTTCACTTCGTTTTCTTATTTCTTTTTTCTCAAAAATACTTTTTACTTCCTTTTTTCTTTTTCCGCCAGCGAAAAACGCCAGCGAAAAACGAAACGACAGCCGACAGCCAGCCGACAGCCAGCACCGCCAGCACCGAAGCACCGACAGCACCGACAGCCAGCAAGCAAGAACACCGACAGCAGCACCCACAGCCACAGCACCGAAGCACCACAGCCAGAAGCACCGCCGCCGACATCATAAGCGGCACAGCACAGCAGCAGCACCGCCAGACGAGCAGCGGCCACAGCACCGAAGCACCACAGCCGCCGCACGTCTGGCAGGCACACCGCCGAAACGAAGCACCCACCGAAGCACCGCCAGCACTGGCAACCAGCACAGCCACAACCACCACAAGCCCGACAGCCGCACGACAGCGGAAGCCCGACGGAAGGAAGCACCAAAGCCCAAGCCCAACCGCCGAAAACAACCACCGCCGCGACACCAGAGGAAAACCCCAGCCCGACAGCAGCAGCACCCGAAAGCACCACCACCGCACGACGAGCAGCAGAGGAAGCAGCACAGCAGGAAGCAGGCCAGCAGGCCAGCACCAGCAGCACCACAGCAGGAAGCACACCGCGAAACCCCAGCAGCCGAAGCCCAGCCACAGCAGCACCGAAGCACCACAGCAGCCGAAGCCCGACCCCAAGCACCGCACCCCGTAACCGCCAGCAGCACACCCAGCAGGAAGCCCGCCGCCGTACAACTGACAGCAGGCAACACCCACACAGCACCGAGGAAAGCCAGCCGAAGCCAGCACCAGCAGCCCGAAGGACTAAGCACCGAGGAAAGCGGAAGCACCGAACAGAAAAGCGGCCAAGCCCAGAATATAAGGCCGTTACACTGTTTAGCGCAAGGTGTAGAGGCTAATCGGTTTGGGCAACCGTAAGGCGTTACTACCTTTGCATATTTGGTTGTTTTAGTGGAAAGCCCCCGCACCGCGACAAGGTACAACCCAAGCGGAGGAAACCCGCCAGCAGCACCGAAGCACCGCCAGCAGGCAAGAGATCAGCACCGAGCAAGCAAGCCGGACAGCGTCTGAATGTCGGACAGCAGGCGCACACGCTTTGCCCACAGCTTGCGCACCTTTGCAGGAGCGGAAGCAGGCAGGGAAGCAGGGAACACGAAACCGCCGAACGTTTCACCGTTCATTTCGGCGTCACACTCAACACCACCGACACAGCCAGCGGCCACGAGGTCACACTCCACAGTACGCAGGGAAGCCCAGCAGCCGGATAGATTTTTGCGAAGCCTTTTCGCGTTTTTACTATCTGTAGCAGACACAGCAACCATTAAAAACGAAATGTAACGAGCAGCCACAGCGGGAGAGATACCAAGAGACAGCGCACGACGAGCGGAGGAAGCCATGCTAACGCGGAAATCGTTACGAGCAGCGGCACGGGCAGCGGCAAAACGCCGCTTAATATCAGCAAGGACGCGAACCGACATAACAGCACCCACCACGCCTGAAGCGGAAAGCCCAGCAGGTAATGACGAAGTAATCAGATAGTCAGATATACGGCTGTCTGCTGTTATAGTGGAGACAGACAAGTTAGAATAAGAGTACAGCCGCACAGCGTCAGCAGCAGGACAGGAGCACCCGCAAACGTTTCGGAACTCCCTTGCAAAGTCCGCGTTAATACACTCGACAACTTCAGCAACGGTCGGAACGGTAGCGGCATTTTCGGGACGAGCCAACCACGCCAGGCGTGCACCGTTAATCATTCTTTCGCGCAAATCAGCAGGCACAGCAGCAGCGACAGCGGCAACCGTCTTGTAATCATCAGATAGTTCAAATTTCGGCGATGTCCAGCGGCTGGCAATCTTATTACGCAACTCGATTACTTTAATGTCGGCGTTATCCATTAAATCAGAGACAACAGTAGAAGCACGCCCAGAGGAAACAGCAGCAACCGAAGCAACACCAGCAGCCACCGCACGGGAAGCAGCAGCAGCAGGAACAGCACCAGCAGCAGCGGCAGAGATAACAGGAGCAGCAGCCGAAGCGTCAGAACCGACACCAACAGCAGCAGCCACAGCGTCAGAAATAGCGGAAACAGAATTAACAACCGTCTGCAAATCCTTTGCAGTTACTTTTTTCTCACGACGGGAACCCGTATTCTTGCGGGTAGTTCCCTTTTCATTTGTAGTTTTCATAATTGATAATGATTTTAATAGTTAATACCTTATTTATATCTTAATACTGTTTAAAGCTATCGACGGAACTCCAGGAGTTAACAACAACGGCGAGGACAACGAGCACCCAACCAAGCACGGCTAATTTTGTTGCCGCCATAACGTCAACATCGACGACAAACAAACCCACCATAACGGAGGCAACGAAGTAAACAACACCGCCGAACAGCAACCCAGCAAACACGATACCTAAATCATACTTTTTCATAATCTTGTAATTTGTTAGTGAATAATCAATTTTGCGCTGCAAAGTTACAAATAAATAAGGTACGCTATTTCCTAAAGGTAGAGAAAACAAAAATAAAGTAACAACTAACAACCAACAAAAACAACAACAACAAAAACAACAAAAAAGGCAAAATTTTTCATAACAAAATAGCACCGTAATAAGGTGGGGTGAGGGGGAGGCAAAAGCCTTATTTTCAGGCAATTACGCCAATTTTCGAGTTTTAAAAGTTACATTATATATTATAAAGTGATATTTATTTTTCGCAAATGTAGGGGTACACCCCCAAATGCACAAAAGCCGTGGGCATACTGACCCCTTCTCGGAATTTTTTAATTTTTCGTTTTTCATTCCGTTAAGATTTTAACTTAACGTTTTTAACATTTCTAAAGTTTTGAAGAAAAGTTGTGTATGATTAGTTGTTTTTGTGTATGATGTTTGGAAAGTGGCTTAAAATGGGGTAAATTTGCGCTTGGAATGTATGGTGTGTATGATAATTCTTTATATATACTTGACTTAGGGAATAAAGGAAATAAATAATATAGTAATGTTTATATGTCATTAGTATGGAGAATAGTTCACTTAACTCACGGATTGTCAACGACTTACGTGGGTGTATAGACCCTACACGGTTGATGCACGTGTACCAGCATCCTCGCAAGAATGGCAGGTTATATGGTTATTGTGATGTGTTGCGTGATGCTTGTAAGAAGTGTTTTTACTGGCGTGATGGTGTAGTGTATGTGTTTGATGGTCGTATTTGGTTGCCTTTTGATGTTGATGTATTACGTTTTTTGGTTCGTGATGCTTTAGTTGGTGTGTCAGGTATGGGTAGTGAGGTAGTCAAGAGTGACTGGGTAGACAATGAGCGTAAGTTATTTGGTTGGGCGATAGATGGTATTAAGGAGCATAAGTTAGAGTACAGTTTTTCCTTGGTAGGTTTCAGTAATGGTGTATGGGATTTTGGTGACATGAGTAATCCTGTCCGTCATAGTTTCGGTGAGCGTATGCCTGTCACGTCGTTGTTAGGTTACAAGTACGACCCGTCTGCTGGTTGTCCTATATGGTTAAGTTTTCTGAAGATGATGTTACCGAGCCAGCGTGATGTTGATATGTTGCAGAAGTTTATGTCGTTAGGTTGTTGTAATCGTGGTTCTCTTGGTCAGAAGGTTGAGGAGAGTTTATGGTTGATAGGTGATGGTGCTAATGGCAAGACGACTATTCAGAATGTCATTCGCATGGTATATGGTGAGCGTAATGTGTCTTCGATTAGTTTTGATGCTTTGTTGGACAGGAATATTGATGCTCGTTTACGTGCGATGGGTGCTATTGAGGGTAAGGTGTTCAATATGTGTCAGGAGATAAGTGGCACTGAGATTGAGAAGGGTAGTGATGTGTTCAAGAGTCTTGTCAGTGGCGAGGAACAGGCTGTTCGTGACATAGGCAAGAACATTCGTGCTGCCCGTGCTATTCCTTATCTTATTTTCTCTATGAACCAGATGCCGTCTAACAAGCGCATGGACAGGGCTTTCCGTCGTCGTATTGCTGCGATAAACTTCCGTTCGAGTGTCAAGCGTGAGGATATGGACAGGGGTTTGTTGCTGAAGCTTGCTGGTGAGCTGAGTGGTATCAGGAACTGGGTTATCGAGGGTTGGTTCAAGCTTGTTCGTGACGGTTTCTCCATCAAGAGTCCCAAGACCGATGACAAGATGTCTGCTGAGGAGGTGGAGTGGTGTATCATGAACGGTCAGACTGTTGATATATGGATTGAGCAGTGGGCGTTCATATCTCCTTCCCGTCATGTTGGGCATGATGATGAGGTCTGTTTGGATATTCGTAGTATTGATTTGTATAATGACTATAAGGCTTATTGCGAGAATCATCTTCTTTGCGAGGAGGATAATCAGAAGCAGTTCGGTTTGAGCATGCACAATCGTCTTAACTTCGAGAGTCACCGTAAGGCTCAGGGAGTTTACTACCGTGTTTATTGTGACAAAGACAATAAGTTTAACGTTAAACAGTGAATGTTATGGAAGAGAAGAAGCGTGTGCGTCCTACGTGGGCGCAGGTGAGGGAGTTGGAGTCTTTGGTTGGCAGTCTTCGTGAGGCACTGCGTCAGAGCCGTCGGGAGTTGTCGCTGAGTGGCAGTGGTCATGATGCCTTGGTAGAAGAGTCTGCTGCGATGAGCGGTGAGCTTGTCTCTCTGCGCCGTCAGCTGGACGAGCAGGTGGAGGCTACGAGTGCTCAGGTTCAGGAGTGCTATGCGTGGCGTGAGAAGTACCGTGAGTCTGAGAAGGAGCTTGCACGTCTTCGTGGTCGTGGATTCTGGGCGCGTGTCTTTAATAAGTAGTGCTATGGAGTCAGAAGACAAAGAGATACTGGCTAAGATTCTCGCCCGTCCCATTGGCGAGGCTGTCTCTCAGTGGGCTAAGAAGAATGATGTGGAGTTCCCTGTCGAGGTCTATGCGGAGCTGAGTACTCCGACGCTGTACCTTGACGAGAACGGTGTCGCTCATAACGGTAATCTTGTGACTGTGAACGTCACGCTTTCCGATGAGGATGACGATGATGAAGATTATTAACTTTTAATATTTTTGTATTATGGCTATTTTACAAGAGAAGAGAATTGACGCGCCGCGTCCTGAGACGAGAGAAACGGACTATGGTGCTCAGTACGTGACTGCTGGTACGGAGACTCCTATTGCTCCTGCAGCTGAAGAGATTGTTGAGTCTGCTGAGGAGGTTGTTGCTGCCTCTGATGTGGAGAGTGTTGAATCTGTTGCCCCTGCTTCGCCGAAGAAGAAGGGTGGCCGTAAGAAGACACGCCGATGAGTGCTGACGAGCTGGAGAGCAGGGTATCGCTGCTTGAGGAGAAGGCCGATGCCGTTCTTGGTGTCCTTGACTGTCTCCTGAAGAAGGTGTACGGCCCTGAGTTTATGAGTAAGGTGGATAAACTTGTTGCTTATGGCAAAGAAGAAGATTAGTGAGGGTGGTTTGCCTACCATTCCCTACGGCAAGGCTGTTCGCGTGGGTAACTACAAATTGTGGCGTGGGAAGTATGTGTTGTCGGGCAAGGAGAAGGTGAGTATCGACTGTATTCATGTGAGCAGTCTTGACGGCTCTTGGATGGTACGAATAAACGCCACCAGTATGCTGTTTGGTAATATCTGTAATTATTTCAAAACAGGCGATTTGTCATATTTGGAAGATTTCATATTGCCAAACATGGAAATGTTGATGACCAACGACAATCGTATATTGCATGAAGTATATCGAATGTTGTACATAGCATCAAAGAATCCACTGCTTTTCATGTCTGACAAAGAGCATGAAGAATGGCTAAAGCGCAAATTCCCTGATTGGGATAAGCGAAAACGGAAGGAACAAATATCTAAATGGTCAAAGGATAAAGAATCCCTTCGTTCTAACTGCGAGATGATAAGAAAGGCATATTTTGATGCTTGGGATGAGCAGTTTGACAAACGGCGTCAGATGGAGGAAAAATCATTAAAAGAACTTGAACAGGACGAGATAGCGGAGCAGGCTGTTGACATACTGAATGAAACGGAGTAGTATTCTGTGTTCTTGATGGATTGGTAAAAAAGAAGGCGAGGATTATGTCCCCGCCTTTTTCTTTGCTCTCTCAATCATCGGTGCCGCGCTTCTGACGATTCCCTCCATCTCAACAGGTCTTATCTCCCGCTGTCCCTTTTGGCTTACCCATTCGTTATAGGCGTAGAACAGCGGGCACTGGTTGCACTTCACGGGGAAGTAGAACCTGAACGAGTCCATAGCCTCGTTTGTGGCTGCATCGTTCTTTCGTGTGAGGTCTGCGTATTTCATGAACATCTCACCTCGTTCCTTTGAGCCTTCTGGCATCTTCTTGGCGATTTTCAGTATCTCCTTTGCCGTCATCTCATTGTCGATAAGCTCTATGTCGGCTGTGTCGCCTGAGAACTCCAGGATGTTGGCGTTGCTGAGCCTGCGTTTCTCGCACAGTTCCTTGAATGACATGCTTGACAATATTTTTCTTTTGTTTGCCTGTTGTATCTGAAGTCCGAATCCTGCCTCATCCGGGAAGGCGATTGTGAATGCGTCGTTCTCCGTGTAGCCGATGGACAGCAGGTCGGCCATGACCAGCTCGCCTGTTGTCACTCCGAGCTTCTTTGCTTCTAATTTTTTGTTTGTTGATAGTTCCATGATTTGTTATATTAGCTGTTTTATGATTTCTCGAATACAGGAACGGCATAGCAGCAGCAGTGCCCGTGAAACTGCGGGAATGAGTCTACGTCGTCTATCGTGTGCCATCCTACGTGCGAGTCGCAAAGAGCGCATGGGTATGTGCTTCCTCTGTTCACAATGAACCCAACAGCACCTCTTTCTTTGAAGTTAAGGAGCTGGTTTTTCATCCAAGCCATCTGAAGTGTAATCTCTGCAAAGCGCAGTATGTTGTTTGCCTCGCTGTTCGAGCTGCCGACATTCCCATGTTTTACACCTTTGTCGCGCAGGTATTTTGCCTGCATCATAACCGACCGTCTGAATGCTGCTCTTACCTCTGGCATGAGATAGACAGCGTGGAGATTTGACTTCACTTTTGTAATGGCTTGGCCGATATTGACGTTAGCCAGCTTTAGTGATGCGACCATCGCCTCAATATCTCGCATGAACATTCGTAGTCTCGACTCCAATGTTTGTTTTAGATTATTGTTTCCTCGCCCAAGTGCAAGAATCCAAGGCAGCAGTACTCCTTTCCTTTTTTCGCTCTTTGTGCATCGCGTTGCGTAATCGAGCGTAAGGTCAAGGATTTCATCTTCAAGGTCGTTTAGTACATCGGCTATCTCTGAAAACATCTGTTCGTTGTATTTTTGTGATATACTGAATGTCTTCGGGTCGATGTTGTACCGATAGCAGATCCTCGTAATCTTCTCTGCAGCATCTTTAAGCAGCGCGTCTATGAGCGCAGAAAGTCCGTGTGCGGCTGACTCTCTGCGCCCGATGTAGTTCTGTGCTGACTGAATATCCTCGTCGGTAATCGGCTCGTAAATATCCATCAACTGTAAATCAATGCTTTCTGTCATAGTCGCAGACCGTTAGTGTACCAGGTCCCAGGAATCCCAATTATCGCGCCCCTCCCAATTGCGAGACTCCGTATAGTTACGGCCTGAGCGGTTGGGTCTTCCTCTTCCGTTGCCAGTAGCGACGCTTCCTTTCTTGCCCGTGACCTTACGGACTGGCTTTTCCTTCCCCTCTTCAATTTTGGCTTGGTTGGCAGCTATCTCAGTTTGCTGCGCCACCTGAATATCGGACAGTTCTTCCTGCATCTCAACGTTTGCGTCGTTCTGGATTTCCAGTTTCTTTTCCTGCAGGAGAAGCTCGCGCATTTGTTCGTCATGCTTCTCGTTGTCAAGCCTCGCCTTCTCCGTCGCCGTGCTGTACGGATTGCGCTCGCTTGCGGTCTCCTTGGACAAGAACCCGTTTTGTACGCCAAGAGCCAAGTTCTGGCACAACTCGCTTTCGTTGATGGGGATGAACGGGATGCACCAATGGCTCATGCCGAGATTTACGAAACTAAGTCTCGTTTCTTTTTCGATACCTGCGCCATAAAGGAAGATTGAGACAATATCGTCTATCACTTCATCAAACTCCTGCGACTCATTCAGTGCTTTATTATAAGAGTCTGAGTACAAGAGTTTGATAGCTGCGGCGGGGGTGTCACCAGACTTCAGTTCTGGAGCCTTGACAACCATCGACATCTCGTATATTTTCTTCTTTAGTTCGTCGAGCTGAGACTTGTAGGCAGTTGAGGCATCTTGTCTCTGTAGGAACTCTGCCTTTCCCTCTGAAGGAATGAGGAATATCTTAGCGGCGTATGTCATGTCCCCCATCGCCAACTGCTCGATATTGCGGCCATTGCCCTTTGTCAGCGCGAGGATGGGTAGTCCGAATGCTGAATTGCTCTGGGCGAGTCTGCTGAAGGCAAGTTCAAAATGCTCGATGGCCTCTTGACTGTTAGACCAACAAGGCCCGCCGTCCTTTCGCATGTAAGCAACTGGTATGCGGTCAAATCCGTGCGGCGATTTTTCTTCAAGGGTATAGCCTGAGCACTTGAAACCTCCAATAGTGAAGTCTTCCTTCTTTTCTTCTTTGTTGGCATCATCTTCTGCCGGAGCGGCATCGACAAGGCGATAGTAATATCTCTCATCCCATACGTCGATGTAATTATGCGAATCACCATCATCTCCGAAATTGACATACTTACGTGCAAATATTTTCAGTTTGCCCGTTTTTCTGTCATAGTGAGGGTACAGCTCATCGCCTTTTAGGTAAGACAATACTTTCCAAAGGAAAACGCCATTATCCATGATGCCGATAAAAGCAGCGTCTCCTGTTGCCAGTGTTGATTTTGCCACCTCGTACCATGCACGTTCCATTGACTTTTCAACCCAAGTAGCCTTGAACTTGTAAAAGATTTCTCTGTCGGAGTCGTTTTCGTTTCTGTTAGACAGGTCGAACTGAATGTCATTTCCAGTCAGTCGAACGAGCCTGTCTTCAAGAATCTCCTGTTGGAAAGCAAAGGCATGGCGTTCCCACTCAGTCTGATAGTAGAGTCCGTCATCTTCGTTTTCCATCCAGTTCTGATAGATGTTCCTGTCGTTGATGGCATGAGAGTTGGGATCAAGTTCTCTGATGAAATCAGCCTGCGTAACGACCTCGTATTTGACAATGTCATTCATGACAGGAGTTTCTCCAGTCTCTTCTCTTAGTACGCTTTCTCTTTTACCTACATCGGCATTGATTCGGTAAAACGGCTTTTTGGTAAGCAGTTCCCGATGTTTAACTTGATTTGTTGTCATTGCTGTGAAGTTTAATTGTTAATATTTATCTGAACGTGTGGGCCTCACAGCAGTTCAGCTAAAAGAAAATGTTCTTATACTTTTCACATGTTTGCGAAGGAACTCAGGTACTTCCGTGTCGGACTCTTTGACATCGAAAATCTCGAACATACAGAGTGCTTCGATAAAGTCTGGAGAGTGTCCGACGAGCGAACGTCTTTTCATGGTGTCTTTCGGTATGAGGCACCACCCTTTGTCCACCTTGCTCATGTCCTGTCTGATAGCTTTGCGCTCTCTCTGTAGTATGAACTGTAGCTCATTGGTGGCACGCCCCGACTTGAACTGCCTTTTGAGCAGCGTCGGTTCTATGCTCCATTCTCCCTGCTGTGTGTGTTGTGCGAACTTGTATGCGCACTGCGACTTCATACAGTCGTAGAGGTTTCTGTCTTCGCGTGCCACCGCTTCCTGATTGTTGAACGGAACAGCATTGGGAAAAGCCCCCTTGAATATCTGCCCGATTCCTTGCAGGTCATACACGAAGTTCTGTTCAAGGACTCCCCATTCACGAAGCTTAGCCTTAATCAGCGGGACGGTGTTGTATGGGTCTACGCGACAGACGTACAAGTCCTGTATGTGATTCCCTATCTTGAACCATGTCACGCAGTTGTCGCCTCCGTCACCGGCAACGTCGCACGATGCCCTGCGCACATGGTCGCCCATCATGGCGGCATTACTGAAGCATTTCTCCAAGTGGTACGGCTGTATGAGGTCATCGCCGACGGCTATGGCATCCCAGTTACCTTCCCACTCCTTTGCGCGTTCCTCTGGTGATTTGTTCAGTATTGAAGCGATGTAGTTGGGGTCGTTCATTAGCAGTGCCTTGTTCTCCATGATGCTTGCCTTGATGAACACTGCCGACTTGACGGCAAAGGACATCTTGTCGTAACCGAAGTCCTGTAGTTTCGGGTCCCATGAAGCGTCAATCTCATCTTTTGCCTGCTCGTATACCTCTTCTGGTGTGTTTCCCCACACGATATTGTCAACTGAATCGCCCGTAATGAAGAAGTATCGGACTACACCGTTGCGCCAAGGGATAGGCAGTCCGTGGCGTTCTGGGTGTTTCTCGCCGTCGGGGTAGACGGTGTCCTTGTCGGCTATCCACCAGTCAACGAACTTTCTGAGCCAAGACAATGGGTCTGGGTTACACGTTCCGAGAATGCGCGAGCGTATGCCTACCGTGTTACGGTTGCTGCCCATGAGAATCTTTACGAACTCAAAGGGGATTTGTGGCAGCTCGTCTATTCCGATGTACGGAAACTGCTGTCCTCTGTACTTGTCCTCGAACTCCTTCAGCGTCATATCGAAATGGTCGAATGACATCTTTGCTCCAGTGTAGAAGTTCCATGTCATATCGTCTTTTGACTTGTTGTATCGGCCGAGGTTGGCGAACCATCGGCTGCTCTCGTTCTCGATATTGACGAAATCGTCCTTGTTCTTACGGAAGAGAACACTGTGAGAATGTTTTTTCGTTATGTCGTATGCGCCCTCCATAAGCATGAGGGCGGTGTTGTGGTTTATGGTGTATGCGTCAGTCAGGTACAGGTGTTCGTTTCCTGATATGGTGATACACCTACATTTCTGCTTTACCTGGTCTTTCGATACCCATAGGACTTTCTTTGTGAGACAACCGTCAAGCTCCTTGATGCTCTTCGGTATCGGTGCTATAATCTTCGCTCTGTTTCTTCTGGGAACGCTTTCCCAAAGCTTCTTTGCGTCAGGAGCCTTGATGGAGACGCGGTAGTAGCCAATTTTATCCGGGTCAGTAGTATTCTCAACGACCATAACAAAACATCCTAACGAGCGTACCATCTGAGCCAGCTGTTCTGCCAGTCTCTTATTGGGGAACTCGACATAAGGGCACATATTCTTGGAGTAGCCGTTACGGAACAAGACCCCTTTGATAAAATTCAGCCTTGTCTCAACGGAAGCGTATTGATATTCGTATGGTATGTAGGCTGGAGAGCCGTTTTTGGCAGATGTAACAGCCATTCTTGCTTCATTGGTGATTCCGGCGACGCGGTAATTGCCTTTCACGTCTCTCTTGGTGAAGTAACCTTCCCGATAGAATGGATAGCTATAGAACTTGTTTTTGATTGGCACTCCCCTTACACTCAAGTCCCATGTACCCTTTCCAACGATATATCCAAGAAGGATTGGATGTATCGGCATTAGCCCTGGAACTTTGTATTCTTCATGCTCCACTTCTCCACATAACGGGAACTCAACGTAGTCGTATTGTCCGCGCTTGAGCGAGTGTGGCGGTCTGCTGTCCATGCGGTAGATGTCGAAAATGTCTCTTGCCTCCCAAACCATGAAAGGCTCGTCTGGGTGTGAACGGGCGTAGAACCTGTGATTGTCCATGCACTTTACCGTCGTACCGTCGTCAAAATGCAAAGTATAGATAGTCTGCTCGCCCTGCTCGAAGATTTCCGTAACTTCCTGAATACCTTCGTAGGGTGTGCATACAGGGTCTCCGACTTGCAGCTCCCCCATTTTCCTGAATCCCGCCGGTGTCGCCACCATCGTACTGTAGGGATTCGCTTTTCCTCCACCTCGGTTTCCTCCGTAAATAATCAGGTCTGCATCGCTGTGAAGTCCGTCTTCCTGTGCGCCCTTGTTCGGTATGAAAACCTTTGAATACTTGTTGCTTCCCTCTTGCTGTCGCAGTTCCTCTACGAACTCTGAGGTGCGGATGGGTCTGCCATCCCGCATGTTAAGTCCACTAAATTCTTGCATAGTAACAATTCTTTTGTTTACATGTGACAAAAGTATTGATAAATAGCTCTTTTGCAATGTGTTTTCAAATAATTCTTCATTTTTTTCTTTAAACAGATTGTATAAAAACCTCAATTATATACATTTGTAGCAGAAAATGGCACACGGAGTGCCGTTACCAACACAAAAACTAAACTTTTCAGGAATTATGGAGAAAAATCTTCTCATTGAAAATTTGAAGGCTAAGGCTGGAATCGACAACCTTAGCGACAGGACGTATGACGAGGTGGCAACGGTCTTGCAGCCCATGTTTGCCGATGACGAGAAAATCACCGACGAGAGTTGGAATATTCCGATTCAGATGCTCAAGTCGATGAGCGGCCAGCTTCGCCACGAAGTTGCCGACGGCATCAGCAAGGGCAAGGCGCAGTGGGAAAATGAGCAGAAGACGGCACAGCAGAAGTCAATCGACGATGCCGTGTCTGCTTTCAAGGCTCAGTGGGAGAAAGACCATCCGTCCGACACGCCTCCCGTAGAGGAAGGCAAGCCAGACATCGCCGCACTTGTTGCGGAGCAAGTCAAGGCTCAGATGGAGGGGCTGACAGGCGAGAACAGCGAGTTTGCAAAGCTCAGTAAGCAGTTCAGCGACTACTTGAAGTTGCAGGCCGAGAAAGACAAGGCCGCAGCCGAGGCGGACGTCCGTTCCCAAATCAAGGATTTTCTTGTCGGTCGTGGCGTGGAGGAAGATGACTACGCGCTTGAGATTATGCTGGAGAAGCTGGTTATCGGCGATAAGCCCGATGTGGCCGCTTTGAAGGCAAAGGCAGAGAAAGACTACGAGGCTATCTACAAGCGGATGCACAAGGGCGAAAATGCCCAGCCGTTCGCTGGTGGTGGCGGTGGTGGCGGTAATGCCATTGAGCAAGAGATTGATGCTTGGGCAAAAAGGCGTGATGGTATTGCAGCAAGTGAAGCCGCAGCCGCAGCAGAACTTGAAAAGCATATATTCAAATGAGGAAAGTATCTGACTGCTGAAGGACCGCAGTATGAAAGACGCGATTTAAAAATAAAAGTATTAACAAACACAAAAACGAAAAGGACATGATTAAAGGTTATGACCAGACGGTAAAGGCCAGCGGTTCGATGGGCGGTGCGCTCGTCGTGTTCGAGGGTCATCCGTCACTGCTTGTCGGTGGTTTTGACTTTAATATGGCCGACCTTCCCGATGCAAAGGACGTGCTGCCATGCGGCACTTACCTGAACTGTGACGAGAGTACGCGCATCGCTACTCCCATCATCACTGCGAAGGTTCTCGCCATTGACGGCACCACCGTAACTGTTGAAGACCTTGGTTTCGGTCGTTCAGCCTTCAAGGTTGGTGCTACCGTCGCCGAGTTGGGTGGCAACCTTGCAACCGCCGCCGAGAACTATGCTACCGTTTCCTCCAAGGAGGGTAACGTGCTTACTCTGAGTGCAGCCATAACAGGTCTTGCCGTTGGTGACATCCTCGTAGAGGTTGACGCAACGAGCAAGAAGGTAAAGGCTATTCCTAACGCCATCCTGCCATACGACAGATGGTATGACGCTGACGCTACCGCAGTACGCTGCGACGGCATGTGGGCTAACGACCGCCCCATCCTTGAGCGTCGTATGCCTGCCTGCAATGATGCAATCAAGGCTGCACTCGTAGCTGCTGGCTGTCAGTTCAAGTGGTCGAACCGTAAGTAAGAAAAGGAGGTAGATTATGGCAACTACAAGAGCAACATCAGCCTACAACATGTACGACTATCGTAAGTACATGGACAACGCCGGATTCCGTAAGATTATGGATTTGGCTAACCAGAAATACAACACACCAGGACTCGGTTGGCGTATGCTTGGCGAATGGGACCAGCCCAGCGACAGCAAGATTTGGTCGCAGGGTCATCGTACCGTTCCTATCATGGCTCGCGCCTCGCTGCTCTCAGCCCGCGGACTGAAGCCGATGCGTAACACCTCTGGTTGGAAGTTCTATACTGGCTCGACACCGAAGTTCGGTCACGGCTACACCTTCGACGAGGATGACATGTTCCTGCTCCGCGATGTGCGTAACAACACTGGCCGCGACATACAGGACTTGATGTACGACTCGCTGTTCGTAAACGCCCAGCAGATTATCGGCGGTATTCACAATGAGCTGTCTCACATGACCTTCGAGCTTGCCTCTACGGGCGGCATCAACGAGGCCAGTGTTGACGGTGTGAAGTATCAGTTCGCCTTCGACTTTGAGGCTAACCAGTATCAGACGGTTTCGCCTGCTTGGTTCACTGAGGACAGCAGCGGTGTCGTCACTGCACAGGAGACTTCTGGCGGTACTTCGGTGAACGTCATCAAGGACATCCTTGACCTTCAGCGCAAGCTGACTGTCGAGCAGAACCGCGACGTGAATGCTTGGCTTGTGAATATTGATACGCTGTATCAGATTCTCGACCATCCTTCTGTGCTGAAGGCATACCTTGCCAACAAGGACATTCAGACAGGCAATCAGGCTGCTTATATCGCAACGCGCACTGAACTGGCTCAGTTCATCTACAATCGTGGTGTATGGCCTATTATTCCTGTTGACTTCAAGTCGGTACATGAGGAAGACGGCAAGCCTGTTGCCGATGCTCCGGCCTTCGACCCGCGCTATCTGATTGCGTTCAACCGTGGCGAGCGTATGTTCTCCATCAAGAACACCAATTCGATTTGGAAGGATCGTCAGGCATACGGCGGTATCTCCCAGAGCACAATGTACTCGTTCATCGAGGGTCGTATTGCCGCGCTGAGCACTTGGCATGAGAACCCGATTCACAACACCGTCGAGTTTGAGTTGTACGCAGGCCCCGTGTTCAACAACATGCGCAACTGGGCACGTGTGAAGCTCTATTCTCACTACGGCGAGTAAAAACCTCTAAAGTGATGTGATTATGAGTTGTGCAGGCAGTTTGTTCACCATCAAGGACTACTTGGAAGGCAAGATAAGGAATATCAGTATTCCCGACAACGCTCTCCGTTCCATTTGTGCGGATGCTGAGGTGAGTCCTGAGACAGCATATAGGAATGCCACGCAGAGGCAGAAAGACCTTGCCTTGGCTTGGCTCTATGTGTGGGTCGCAGGCAGTCCGACGCAGACGGGCGGTTGGACTGAGGAGAGTGCCGACTGGAAGAGTACTGACGGTGGTGAGCGTATGTCTGCCAGCGTACTCAAACAATACCTTGCTATGGCCAACAAAATCTTCGAGGAATACGACTTGCCTTGCGTGGGCGAGGAGTCTTGGGGATTTGTTGGCCGTGGCATCCGTAATCCGAGGAGATACTGCTGATGTTAAAGAGACCTGATAACCCGCGCTTCCCTCACAGCTGCCGCATTACCCGTGCGGTTGATGAAGACCCGATGGTCGATGAGAGCGAAAGCAATCTCATCTATGAAGGGAAGTGCCGAGCCTACGAGAAGAACACCACTTCGGACAAGGGAGACGTTCTGAACTCCTTCAGAGGTCTGGCTTTGCCTATAGACAGGAAGGGATGGGTTCGCTTGGGCAAGGTTCCGCGCGAGGGTGACGAGGTTGTTGTTGATAGAGGCGGTTACACGGAGCGCGGACGTGTGGTTGACGTCAATCCCGCGAATTTCGGAGGAACACATTTGGTTTGGAAATATGGCAGGCACTAACAAGGAAATCGTAGAGAAGGCTTTCAAGGACTTTGAGAAGCGTATGGACCAGCAGGTATTCGGTCAACTCGACAAATACTGCAGGGACATCCTTCGCAAGGCCGTGTGGGAGCGTCAGCATTTCACTGGCGGTCACAACTTCACGGGAAACCTTGTCAACTCGATTGTTGTCTGCATGTTCCGAAAGTCAACGGGCAAGAAGTACAAGTACTTTGCCTACGACACCATCAATCTTCCGATACGGCGTGAGTTGTCGGCATTGACATCCCGTGGTAAACGGAGGAAAAACAGGATTATATTCCACCCGGGCAGCAGGTTTGGAAGTCAGGACTGGTCGGGAGAGTGGTCAACGCTCAATCCCGACAACCTCATTCCTACGGATGAGAGCTGGGGTCAGAACGATGCAGTTCAGTTTGCGAGTATCTGGTACCCGACAAACACAAACCTCGACTTTACGATTTGCGTGGCCTATGCTTCAGAGTATGCGTCCTTCGTCGAGCACGAACGCCACACAACTGGTTACGTCAATACGCTTGACTATGCTGAGCGTATGGCCGTTGAGTATTACGGATTGAAACCCGCAACAAGATAAGGTAATGGCAGAGAAGACAACCATAGCAAAGATGTATGATGACCTCGTCAATGCCTTGGACGGTATTGTCGAGCGCAAGTTTATCTTCACTGGTGGCAGGCCAGACATCAAGGATGCCGACTTGGAGACAATGCCGAAGTATATCGTCGTTGAACTTCCCGTCGCTATTGATGACATGGTTGTCGGGAACCACAAGTTCCACCTGACTACCACAGGAGTCTTCTACCTTATTTCGAAGTCAAAGAAGAACAGGACGTTCAACGTCAATACTCTTTCCGACTTCATTGAGGAGGTGACGGACTTGTTCCCCATCAGCGGTGAACACTTCGCAGCCGTGAATCCTGTCGTGCTGATGCGTGGTATGGATGAGTTTGGGTATCAGCTGGTAACAATCACATTTGATTTACATTCTAAATAATTTAATAACTATAAAAACAGTACGATTATGGCAAATATTGCAGCAAGCGAAACCAACAAATTTGTTGGTATCAGCGCACTCAAAGTCGTAAAGGGTGGTTTCAGCGCAGGTTTTACACTTGCTTCTGGTGCTTCCCTGACTGAAGTTCCTGTTGCCGAGGACGGCGGTTTCACCTACACAGGTGGCGAGCCTTCCATCGAGCACTACAAGATTCACGGTCTGTCTGCCGACTGGACGAGCCGCACGACTCCGGGCGAGACGCAGATTAACCTCTTCGTTCCGAGTATCACCAACTCTCTGCTGACCTTGTTC
>Ga0326512_10000427_pt1 | contig 36867 bp, 74 predicted proteins | sample 1_2617_0518_D_FD_203652 | JGI IMG/M metagenome (GOLD analysis project Ga0326512, IMG submission 203652) | Bovine rumen microbial communities from UC Davis, California, United States - 1_2617_0518 | ecosystem: Host-associated > Mammals > Digestive system > Stomach > Rumen | place: USA... | reverse complement strand
AATTAAAACATTACCAAAACCTTTAAAAACAAGCTCTCATCCACGAAAGATGTAGCTGGGAGGTGTAGCCCCTTTTACAATATATAGACCAGTAGGAGTTGGTGGAGAGATCACTACTTAGGTCGCCTCAAGTACAGAAGGAGCTAAATCTTCTAAAGATACTGCAGCCAAGGATAAACTTGATATGATTAAAGAAATGTTCAAGGCTGTTCAAAATACAGGATTACCTGTTGATGTAAATGTAGTTTATAGAGATTTAAATAATCTTTTTTCTAGGGCACAAGCTTTTGGGGAGGAATTATCTTCTGATGATATTGCTTCTATATATTTACAATCTATGCAAAAGATTAGTAATCTAAAATATAGTAAGGAAAATTATGATAAAGCTTTAGCTGTAGCTACCTCTAATGAATCTTTAAATGAACTTGCTGTCGATGCTTTAGGACATTATGTAGTATAGGATAAAGATTCTAAATTAAGTTTAGTAAACTCTTTAGAAGAAGCGAGAGAAAAAGGATTAAATCCTATAACCAATCAATAGTTATTAAATCTTAGAGCTTATTCTCCTGACTTAGCTTTCTAGAAAGGAGATTACACTATTACTAATATTATTAATAATGGAATGGGACTTAATAAAATAGGTGCTCAAATTAAAGCTTTAGCAGGCAATTTAGGTTCTACTGAAGGTAAATTAGAAGGAATATCTCAAGTAGAATCTGGAAAGGTTAGAAGAGGATTAGAAATGTTAGCAGAAGCTCCTAGTGGACATTATTAGATAACTAATTATACTAAAGATTAGAAATCCCAAATATAGGCAGCATTAAATTATATTGGAAATATGTTATCTCCTTCTCAAAAAGCTATTTTAGAAGCTCATGGAGGTGTTTAGAAAAATATTATGTTATTCTTAAATTCTCAAGAAGATTATACTAGAGAACAAACAATATCTCCTTTAACTGGAAAAGCTAGTAATAAAAATTCTGATGGATCTAATGGAAAAGGAGGAGCAGAAAGTTCTGCAGGATTAGCTTTTGTAATGGGTTAGGGTCCAAGAGAATTAATAGATTTTAATACAGGAACTTCTAATGCTATTAGAGTATTAGGTATAAAAGGAGTTTTATAGACTCATTCAAAAGAAAATTTAGGACAAGGTGCAACTTTATAGGATGCTACTAAATCTTAGCAAGGAGGATATTTACAATGGAACAAAGCTACTTTTGGAGGATCTAGATTAAATTCTCAAGCTTATTCACATATTATACTAAATGATTCTACTATAATGGGAATGGATTTACCATATACAAAGGATACTAATGGAAATGAAGTTCCAGATTTTTAGATGACTAAAAAAATGGAATTAGCGGATTAGGAAATTTCTCAAAATAATATATAGAATCCTGAAGATATAAATAAAACTTATTAGAAATATGGACTTCCTGCAAAATTTGATTCTAATGGAAATTTAAATACTATGCAATATAAAAGGTTTGCTGCAATTCAAGTTACATTAGATGAAGATTCTTTGTAGAATAAAGATGCAATATTATCTGATGAAGTAGCATTAGCAGGAGAAATAGAAAGAGACTTATATTCATAGGCTATGAAAAAATCAGACAAAAATTATGATTTATCTAATGGAATGTGGATAACAGGATGGGGAAAAGATCAAATATATAAAGGAACTATATTTGTTCCATATTCAGAAGATGTTGCTTTTGCAGCATTAAGTTCTGGAGAACCTTTTAAATAGAATCTTCCTGATAATGCAGCTACTGTACAATTAATGTAGTATGCTCCAAAAGCATCTCAATATGTTACTCCTGATAAAACATTATCACAAATAAAAAATAATTAATATGGAAAAATAGAATGACTATTTTTTAAATCTACTGAGTAATCCAACTTTTAGTGCTAATGATTTTTCACAAGTTGGATTATCAGTAGATAATACATCTATTCAAGATAAAAATACTTATTTAAATTCTAATTATATAAAAGAGTTAGATGTATTTAAAACTAATGGAAGTTTTGATGAATCTAAGTTTAATAATTTTTATGATTATGCAAAACAAGGATTTAACAACTTATCAAAAATAAAAGAATTAGATGATTTAGGACAAACATGGAGGGCATATAGAAATGATATTTCTATGCCTGAAATTTTAAGAGATAACTCTCCTCAATTTAAAATACAAAAAGTTGCAAATCCTCTTCGTTAGCAAGAAGGGTTTGTAAACTTTGGATTAAAAGAAAATCCAACACAATCAATAAGAGAAATTGCACAAACACAATAGGTATGGGATGAAGAAACAAATTCGTGGAAAGAATCCCCAAATGAAACTCCATTTGATAATTTTTTAAATCCTAAAGTATTAGCAACATGGGATGAAGAGGGATCTCACAAAGATCCTATTACTGGAGAAATTATCAAACATAAAAAAGGAGACAGAAAATTAAATTCAAATGGAACTTATTACTATGAAGATTTAGGAAATAGAAGTATTTATGGAAAAGAAGTTCTTTCTGGATTTGATACTTTAACTACTGATGGATCTACTTGGAATAAATTAGACTTTCTAGATTCTGATGATTTAGAAAAATCTTTTGGAGGATCTTTAATGAGAGCTGCTGCTCAAATTGTTCCTGCTTTTATTCCCGGAATAAATACATGGTATATTGGAGCAAGGGTCGGAATGGGATTATCCCAAATATTACCAGCAGTAGGAAAAACTATAGAATCATTTACTGGAATTGATACAGAAAATTCTTTATTTAATAAACTAGAAACTTGGGATAAAGCTTTGTCTTTTTCACAATCTGATTATACTCAAGGTTCATAGACAGATGAAGGCCAAACATTATAGGATTCACATCTGTGGTCATGGGAAACAGGATTAAAACTCATAGCTGATGTATTTACTCAACTTGCAGAACAAAGATGGATGTTTGAAAAATCTACATCTTTATTTTCTGGATTAAATAAAGAAGTTATATATAATAAAGAAGCTTAGCAAAAATGGATGGAAGATTATGTTGCTAAAAACTCTACTAATCCTACTTTGGAAGATATTCTAAAAGGAATATCTAAAGGAGTAAATCCAGAAACAACAAAATTAACAGCACAAAATGTAAATTGGATAAAAGCACAAAAAGCACTAGAGAACAAATTAAAAGGAGCACAAGAATTAGGTAGTAAAATTTCTATGGCTTATATGACTGGAATTACTACCGCTAGTTCTTATGGAGAGGCTAAAGAACAAGGAGCTTCTGATTTAGAAGCCGCATTATTTACATTAGGATATACATTAGGTGAATGGAAATTATTAAATTCTGATTTAGGAAAATGGATTTTACCAGAACTTAAATCAGAAGAACGTCATATTAGAAATGTTGTTGGAAAGGCAATGCCTGAAATAAAAGCAACGACAGCTGCTGCAGATACTAAAACAGAATTAGGACAAGCTAAGTGGTATTAGAAACTTTTTAATTTAGGAAAAAAGGCATATCAAAATAGTTTAGGTGAAGGAATAGGTAGTGAAACTTTAGGTTCTACTATATCAAATATGGCTTCTGAAGCATTAGAAGAAACTTCTGAAGAATTATTACTAGACTTTGCTAAAACAGTATTTAATGCAGGAACAAGTTTAGTAGGGAGCAATACTAAATTTGATGATGCTTTTGAAAATGTATTTGATAGATATGCTTTGTCCTTTTTAGGCGGAGCTGTAGGAGGAGGAATTGCAGGAACACTTCCGGCATATAAACAAGCTAGAGCTGATAGAAGTATAACACAAGAATCAGCTACTAAAGAAATTGTTGATTTAATTCAATAGAATAAAGAAAAACAATTATTAGAAACTGTTGATAAAATGACTTTTGGTAACAAATATATTGATGAACAAGGAAATCAAGTAGACGATTATACCAAAAGTTAGGATTTTATGATTAAACAAAACTTTAAAAGATTAGTTTCTGATATTAAGGACATTTTAACTGTAAATGGAGCAAATCTTGATAAGGATTCTTTATTAAAAGAATTAGGTACACAAGACATTAGATATGGAATGTTTACAGCTTTAGCAGCACAAAAATCTAATTCTATAGGATGGTATTTAAATAGATATAATGAACTTAGTTCTTAGTTAGTTGCAAAATCTTTAGAATTAAAAAGGATTCAATCAACACAAACTGATAAAGAACAAAGAAATGAAGATTCTGATACTAAAGCAAAAGAAAAACAATTAAATGAAGACATAAAAAACATAAAAGAAGAATTAGATAAATTCAAAGATGGAACAATGTCTGATGAATTTATTTTAGATTCTCTTTTTGAAATGACAGCTAAAATATCAGGAGTATATATTCCTACCATTGAAGAAACAATTAAAAAAGAAACAGGAAAATCTTTAGAAGATTTAAATGAAGCAGAAAAAGCAGAATGGTTAAATTCATTTAATGATTCAAGACCAATAAGAAGAGACTTAAATAGATTAGCAAGACAAGTTCATATAAAAAATATGGAATGGCTCTCCAAAATAATTGAAAATTATAACGAAGAATATTTTTAGAGTAAAGAGGGAGTAATTAACAATCTAGAAAAAGTAATATTTGGAGATAAAGCTTCATTAGATTCAGAAAGAATTGTTCCTCAATTAGAAGGATATTTAGCATTAAGTCCAGAAAATGTAAATATGTTTTTGAAAAGAATGTAGGAATCTATTTTATATAGTTTAGATGAAACTTTATCAAAATAGTGGTTTGAAAAACTTGAACATATATCTGGATTAAATACTAAATTAACTCAAGAATTAGGAATTGATGTTCTTCCTTAGACTATAGAAGAATTAGAAAATCTTGATGATGAAACAAAGAAAAACCTGTTTTCAGTTTTAGGTAAAGAAACTTCTGATTTAAATGATTTAATTTAGAGTTATACTGTTGAAGAAACTAATGAAGAAACAGGAAAAACTGTAAAAAAGTTAGGAGAAAATTTTTAGAAAGATGTAAGATTTTGGGAAAAGCGTGCTAGAGAAGAACAAGCTCTAAAATTTAATTCTACTTTAATAGCATTTTTATCTGATGAAAATGTAAAAAAAGAAATTATAAAAAGACTTTCTTCTGCTAAATATATTTCACCTAGTGTAAAATAGGCTTTAACAGATTTCTTTACTACCACTATAGAAGGTAATATATATGATGAAAATTGGAATCCTAAAATAGATGAAGTTGAAACTTATGAACCAGAAGTAATTACGTTAAGGAAAGGACTAGTACAAGAGTATTTAGATTCTTTTAAAGATAAACCAAGTTCTCCAGTAGACGAATATCTCAATAATGTAGTAATTACTTTAAAAAGTAAAGGAATTTAGATTTCTCCATTAGTAACTAATATGGAAGAATTAGTTTCTAAATTAGCTAAAGCTAGAAATCTAGAATCTTTTGCCTATACTGATGAAGTTGAAAAAACAATTGATCAAGCCTTACAGGTAATAGAATTAGCAGAAGTGGGATTAGATTCTGCTGCAACAACTATTAATGGAGATTTATCTGACGCATTTGGATTTAATGTTTCAGTTAATGAAATAAGAGCTAAAAGAGGAAAAAATAAAGAAAAATTAGTAACTATTCCAGCAGATATTGCTGAAGGTATAAAACTTGATATTTAGAGATATAAGCAAGCTTTATTAGAATTTAAAACAATACAAGCTTATAACAGTAATCAAGCTTTAAAAGAACACGATAAATCTTTTAAAATATAGAATATAAATATATATAATAAAATTAAAGATTTTGTAGGACATTTAGAAGCAGGAGATTGGAAAGAATTAAATAAATTAAAAGAAGCTGTAGAAAAGTCCGAATTTAAAGATTTATTAGAAGAAGAAGATATAAATTATAATTATAAAGAAAAAGTAACAAAAGCTAGAATTTCTTTAGATAAAGCTGTACATGACTTTTTCTAGGCTAATAGAGATAAACTGTTTGATTTTAATACTGAAGACGATAGAAAAAATTCTATAAATCAAATTTAGAAATTATTAAGTGCTTTAAATTTTTCATTTAGTCTGGAAAAAGATAATAATACAGTAATTAATTCTGAAGAAAAATCTCTTCCTGATAAAGATTTGTTATGGTATTTAGCTTCTATGGCAGCTGCTGATCCAACTGCAGTAATGTCTGTTTATTCTAAAGTAATCTCTTCGCAATATGCTCCTGTAATAGGACAAGAAGAAGCTATTAGAACAGCTACTTCATTTTTACTTGATCCGAAAGTATTTAAATTATTTGCTGATGCTTATAATGAAAACATTTTGGAAAAAGCAAAAGATGATGAAAATTATCGTAAAGAACAAGCGCCTTATTTAATTATAAATGCTTTTAGAAGTATATTTATAGAAGGACTTCCAGGAGCAGGAAAAAGTACTGCTGTATTAAAAACAATAACTGATATTATACACGAAATAGATCCTAATAAATTGAAAAAGGTAATTGTAGTAAGTAATTCAAAAGAAAATTCTGATAGATTGGCAGAAGGATTAAAATTTGCAGAAACATCAGAGGTATAGACATTTGGAATTGAAGAATTCAAATCTAAAATAATGAATGGATATAAAACATTTGATGTTGATTCTACAGGTGCTATAAAAATAGAAAAATCTGATGTAAAACAAAATACAGAAAAACATGCTTTTGAATATAATAACTTCTCTTTAAATTCTGATGGATTAGATGGAACTTTTTTAATTATAGATGAAGCAACTTCTTTATCTTAGATGGATGCTTTAATGGTAGATTAGTTTTAGGAATCTAAAGGAATATATGGATTATATGCAGGAGATTTTGATCAAATTGGATTAAGTGGAAGAATAAAAATTGATGATGATCATTCTGCTTTAATAACACAAGATTCTACTAATTATATCTCTACCCATAAATTAGGACAAGTTATTAGAGGAAATAATACATATAAATCTGATAATACTATTAAATTTAGAATAAATAAATATCAATTTGCAAAAAGTTTAGAAAATGGATAGAAACCAAATCCAATAAGTTTTTCATATTATTCAGATAATACTGGAGTATATGGAGATGTTGTTGCAAAATATGATAAAAAAGTAACAGGTTCTGGAGAAACATATGATTTAGATCAGGGAACAAAAGATATAATTGATACAATGATTAATACTCTTAAAGAAGGAGAAAAAATCAATTATATATTTGATGATCAGGAATCTGAAATGTATAAATATTTAATAAGTAAATATCCAGATAAAATAAATTTAGTTTCTACAAAAGCCGCACAAAGTCAAGAAGGACAATATTATATTGTTGATATTGCTGTTAGAGATAATTTATAGTCAAATTCTAATGGATAGCAAGAAGCATTAAATTCTTTTAAGAATTTATATACAGCAATGTCTCGTGCTAAACAAGCAACATTAATATATGATAGAGCTAAAAATAACGATGTTATTAGTAATAGATTTAATTCTATAAGACAATAGAATTTAGTTCGTTCTAATATAGGACAAGATGCTAGAGCTAAATATGCAGAAGAAAGAGTTAAAGCTATAAAGAGTGCTATATCAGAAGAACCTGAATTATCATTTAACTGGAAAAATGAATCTTATAAAGAATCTAAAAAAGATCCTATTATACACAATGATGATGAAGATGATTCAGATAGTTCAGAAGAAGATTCAGAAGATGAAAGAGTTGATATTAGAAATAATCCTAAAGAGCCAGATATTAAAAACGAATCAGAAGATTCATTAAATATGATGATTCATAGTTTTAATACTCATGAATGTGGAGGTATTATTAATGATAAAGGAGAGTTAGAATTATCTGAAAGACATGGAGAAAGAATTGATAATGCTCATGGTATTATTAAAGCCTTAAATCTTACTGTAACTGATGGAAAATTATCAGCTTCTGATACTAGAAAAGTATTACAAATACTTCATAAATCAAGAAGAGCTGGATTATATGAAACTTCTCCAAATAAAGTAGTAGCATCTATAAGAAAAGCTTTTGGATTATCTTCTAGTGATTCTATAGAAGTAAATTTTATTTATAAAAATTCTCAATCTTCATTTGAAGAAGGAAAAGGAAGAGGAGCAATTAGCAAATTTTTTAGAGGAATTAAAGATAAATTAATGTATTTATTTAATATTAATTCAAATGATAAAATAGAAACTCCTCCTAATAGAACAATAGGATTAGAAATATTTATTAATGGAAAACAAATAGATATTCCTATTGGAACATTAACCTCTCCTGCTACATTAGTATAGACAAAAGGATTTGAAAAATTAAAAGAAATTTATATCAATTCTGGAGAAAATTTAAAGAATTTTGAATTAGAATTAAAAAGAATTAAAGAAGAATCAACAAGAACTGGAAATAATCCTAATATTCCACATCTAAATAGTATGCTTAAATTATTAGAAGTATATTAGTGGAATTATAATCATACTACTCCAAATCAAAATTTTGTTGTAAGATTTAATAAAGATTTTGTTCTTAATACAGGAAAAATTACAGGGGTACAAACTCCTCCTATAGTAAGAGGATAGGATTATAAAGATAAAGATTATTTTTATAAAGGACGAAGATTAAGTTTAGAATCATATAGAAAAGAAATGCCTAATCGTAAAATTTCTGATATATATGAAAATTTAGGAGAAGATATAGAAGATTCTGAAGGAAATGTTGTATTAGAACATGGTATTCCTTTTATATTAGTATCTGATTATTATGACGCTGGACTTAATGATTAGTCTTTATATGAACAATATATTAAGCAAATTAAAAACGGAGAACCTCCTTTAATTACTAGAGTTTATGTATATCTTCCAACAGAAAGTATTGATTATTTCTTATATAATCAACAAGAAGCTTTAAAAGGAGATGAACAAAAGTCTGCTAATGATATTGATAATTCTATAGGTAATAAATTAACATCTTATAGATTATTATCATTCATGTTACAGAATGATAGTAATTTTATAAATGCTTTTAAGGATTACATAGATAATGATAAAGGAACACATCCTTTTAATGAAGAACAAAAAGATTTATCTAAAAAGAGATTAGAAAGACTTCAAGAAATTGTTAAATATATAAATGAATATGAAAACTCTCTTATTGAAGATTATTCACAAGGATCTAAATCTAAACAAATTTTAAATTTTTTAAATTAGACTCCAGAAGCAATAAAATCTCAACATCCTGAATTATATAAATTATTTTGGGGAAACTCTTCGTTAGGAACTAAAAACATAGGAGATACTAAATGGACAATAAGAACTATATTATAGTATGAATTTAGAAAGTTATTATTCTCTGGAACATATTATGAAGATAAAAATAGTTCTCCTAGTTTACATGGACAAAGTTTTGAAATAGAAAGAGGTTCTGATAATTCTTTTATTTACAAAGATTTTCAATTAGATAGAATAAATGCTTTAAAAGAAGACGCTAAAAAGAATAATTGGAATGGAGTAATGTTTCACTCAAGTCTTGAAAAAGAAAGTGAAATGGTTGCTAGCCATGGTTCAGAATCTTATAAAATTGCTAGAATCAATGCCGAAGGTGCTTCATTTATATCTAATAATCCAATTGAAATAAATGGAAAACTAGATAGTACAGCAGTAATAAGAGATATAGAACCAATGTTAGATGAAATACTTTCAAAATTAGTATTAGCTCCAGAAGATTCTAGAACTAAAACAAGAAGAATTAAAGCGACTTCTTCTATAACTTCTAATTTAAGTGATGCTGAAAAATATAGATTATATGATGAAAATACTGGAGCCTATTTAGATGGAAAACCAAGAAATAATACTGTAGATACCAAACAATAGTTATTAAATAATATAATTAACATGCTTGATTCCGAAAGCAAAACTTCAGAAAATATTAAAATCATAGAATAGTATATTAACAATAATGGAACTAATTTTAAACCAAGAAATTTATTAAATTTAGCTTTTCCAACAAATAAAAATGCTGTAATTGAACAAAAAGGAAAAATTAAGATTATAAAACTTCCAGAAAATGCAGAAATATTAGTTTAGGATGATGATGAATTTTATTATGCTAAAAATGAAAGAATATATGCAGCTTCTACGGGATTAAGTATTGAAAATGTTGATATATTAAATTCTTTGTTATAGAATAGAACTGATGGAAAAGTAAGAACTATTCTTAGGGGAGCTACAGAAATTATAAACAAAAGAATACAAGAATTATCTAATCCTCAACAAGATTTATTTGATGAAAACTATTTAAATAGTATATTTGGAGAAGGAGTTATAAATTTAACAGATTTTTAGAATTTTGTTAATGGAAATAAAACACTCTTAAATAAATTTAATGCAATAGAAATATCTGAAAATGGAACTACTAAATATAATATAGAAAATTATTTAATAGCATATTTATCGAGTAAAGGAAGAAAACCAAATGAAATAAAGAAGTTATTAATAGAATTATAGAATTTCTCAGATTTAAATTCTAAATTAAATTATTTAGGATATAATATTGATTAGCAAAAACTACAAGAAATGCTTTTAGTACTAAATCAAGTTATAAACAATGATTCTAATCCTTGTATTAAAATAAATAAATAATATGAATAATGTTTGTAGTTTAAATTTAAATGAGAATTTTGCTGAAGAATATATTTCTTTAGTAAGAGATTTATCAAAAAAAGATAATATAAAAGAAATAAAATAGGAATATTTAAAGAAATTAAAATCTTTAAAATCTAAATACTCTTCTTATGTTACAGATGATGATTTTTTTGATTCCGTTAGAAATTTAATAGATGAATCTTTCGATATTCAAGATATCCTAGAAGGGAACCAGGCTTTAGCCTAGGTTCTCTCTAAGGATTATAATGGAGAACTTTCTACATATGATCCTAGATTTGTAGAAAGTACATTAGACAATGGATCAAAAACAGACAAACTAGATAATACAAAATAGGAAAAAGAAAATGATTAGGCCATTAAAGAAAATATAATAGCCTAGTATTTTCCTATGGCGAGTGATGCAAGACTTGCTTTTGAACATAGATTTAAAAATGATTTAATTCAAGCATTCTTTTTTAATAATGAAGGAGGTCCAAGAATTAATTTAAGTAATATAGATATGGATAAGTCTGTTAAATAGTATAGAATAGATTTATCTTAGTATTTAAATAATTGGGTTAAAGAAAATGATCCTAAAAACTATAATACTTTTAGATTAAAAACAATAGAAAATAAATTAAACTATTTTAAAAATATTATAGGAAGTCCTAAATTTAATATAAATGATGTAGAATTAATTAAAATTCCTATTATAGACAGATTATCTGACGAGGATCCTTTAAAAACAAAATTAAAAGCTTATATGGCATATATAACTTTAAATCATTTTGATGAAATGGTTGAATAGGCTTTTGGAGATTCAGTATCAATTCTTTATAAAGGAAATTATAATACTAATGAAATAAAATATAGAATTAATTTAGGAAATAATAACAGTTAGGGTTGGAGTCAACAAGGAGAAGATGTTGATGAAACTGAAGAAATTGGAGGAGTAATTAGACTTTTTATGGAAAGTCTTGATATGTATGATTTAGATGATGGAAAACTACTTCCAATAAAAATGTCTTTTTCTGATGTAAAATCAGGATTAGGAGCTATTATGAATTTATTTAATTCTACAACTACGACATTAGGATCTACTTTAACTAGAAATATAGATTTAGATACTAATTTACTTAATTTAAAAGAAACCTTAGAAAAATTCGGAATTAATAAATTTTATGGTACTGGATGGGATACTATCTATTCTGAATATGTTGAGGGAAAATCATTAGGACAATTAATAGCTCAAGCTAAAAATAAGTCAGCTTTATTAATGCCTTTATTATTTACTATATTAGCAACTAATTCTAAATAGTTTTTTAACAATAGATATTAGGAAAAATAGGCAGTATATTCTTTATGGAAAAATCTATTTGATATGAATAATGAAAATTCATTAGTTAATAGAACATTAAATAGTGGAGGAATAAATATTGATTCTGCTGACTTATATTCTTTTGTTAGTACATTATTTGTAAATATAGAAAATATTCCAGTAATAGAATATAGAAAAGATTAGGATAGAATATCTACAATAGGATTAAGATAGAATACATCTAATTCTAAATTAAATGCACAAAAATATACTTGGGCAGCAAAATATAATGTAAATTATCCATAGTAGTTTAAAACTTTTACTATTGATGATTTCGAAAAAGGTAGTGCCATAACAAAAGTAAGAATACCTAAATCTAATATAATGTTAGAGATTTCAGAAAGCTCTGTTATTACTTAGTTACAAAATGGAAAAGCTATATCTATCAAAACATTAACTCCAGAATTATAGGAATTTCTTTCAGAAGTTTTAGATGCTAAAATAGATAATGACTTTTTTGATATTTATAAATCTTTAGGAGGAGAATTAAAAGACTTATTTGATATTGCTGGAAGTATATTATATAGTTATAAAGTAGGGAAAACAATATCTAAAGAAATACTAAAAAATCCAAATTAGTCAGAAAGAAAAACATATGATGAAGAAATAAAGAACAATAATTATTTCGAAAATGATCGTCAAATAATGAGAGGCTCAATGCAACCTGAGCTTATTTCTCGTTCTATATTTCCTAAAATTAGGACTTTTTCTATGACCTTAGATATTTTATAGGGTTATTCTAAAGAAAATACTGCAAAAGATGGAAGTGGAAAACAGATTGCATTGTTAGGACTATCTTCTTTAGCATCTAAATACATGGAATTAGTATATAATCATAATCTTGCAAATCCAAATTCTATTTTAAAAGGATTTAATATATATGATACATTTGAAGAAATAGAATTTATGAGAGATTATGCTGGAGGTGATGCTAAAAAAGAAGCTACAACTTTTTCTGAAGCAGAATTTTTTGAAGCAAGTTTTCTATATGATTTCTACGAAGGATAGGTTGCTATCACAAAAGATGGAAAATATAGTGATTTAAGAAAAAATAATTCTGATGAACCCACAAAGTTTAGAGTTATGGGTCCAGTAGTATCTGATAAATCTAAATTACCTAAATTAAGATTTGATTGGAAAGGTCTTGTAATTTTGCCAGATGGAACTAAAAAAAGGTATTTGGATTTAACTACTAAGGATATTTATGATATTCAACAAAAAGAATTTGGAGATTATTATGAAGCATTACATAGTAGAATTCTTCAAGATTTAAAAAATATAACACCATATATACAAATAATAATTGATAATCTTCAAGAATCGATTAATCAAACAACAGGAGTTGTTGAAAAACCCTCTAAAGTTGTTTTAGATTATGATTAGGATTATAAAAAATTTACAAATTTATGTAAAAAATATAATCAAAATCCTGAAAGTCTAATTCATGAAGCTTTAGTATTATATCAAAAAGAGGCTAGAGAAAAAGGTTTAAGGGACGATAATATAAAAATAATTAAAGGAATACACTATCTTGGTGGAATGCATAATAATCCTGCATTATTCCATTAGTTAAGTATATATGGAAGAAATATTCCTTATGTTGTTAAAAGAGATTTAAAAGATACTAAGTATCTTCCTAATTTAGATTTATCTACAATAAATGAAACTCCAGAATAGGCTAAAGAAAGATTAAATTTACAACTTGTTTCAGAATTACTTCAAAATGAAATAGAATTGAAAATAGGTTCTAAGGATTCTAATGTTAAGGATTCTGCAACATATGCTGCTGAGTTATTTAATGAAGATGGAATTTGGAGAAAAGGAAAAACCATAACCATAGCTAAAATATTAAATGGAAATAATGTTGAACAAAATATTTCTTCTATAAGAGATTTTTAGAATTGGAGAGAATATCAAAACTTAATAGAGTTTTTTAGACAATCTAAATTACCTGAAAAATATGATGTAACTAATCCAAAATTTGAGTTATCTTCTACTTTAAATGCTATAAATAATATTAAAAAATATAATATATTTAGGTTTAAAGAAGTTTAGGACTATTTAATTGATGATTATATTAAAAAAGATTTATGGTAGAGTTCAAAAATTGAAGATATTATATCTAAAGAATTAAGAAATAAATTTCCTAATTGGAAAGAAGAAACAATTATAAGAAAAACACAAGAACAAATCTCTAATATGTCTGAAGAAGATATTATTAGAAAAAAAGCTAAATATGGATTAAATCATGACATTGCAGATGGAATATTAAGTGATTTAAATGGGGAACAATCTCAATATTTTGATTATAATAAAAAAATAAATGATGTTCACAAGTTTTTATATTATAACAAAGAAACTCCAACTAAGAACTATAATGCAATATTAGATAGGTTAAAAAATCCTATAATTTATTCTGTTCAATTAAATCCAGAAATAGAACGTTATCAAGCTTTAAATAACTGGTTAGGTGAAGCTTATCAATTAACTTCAGTAGGAACATTTATTGCACATCCTGGAGATGCTAAAGCTTCAACTATATATAATTATGAATATAGAAATTTTGGACAACAAGTAAAACGTAATGTATCTCATACTGCAACTAAACACAGAGAAGTACAAAATTCTATAAAAGGCATAAGAAGTAAAGTTAGACTTGCTATTATTACTGATGCAGAAAATTCATATATTACATTTAAAGGTGATTTTGGTACTAATGTAGAAGTTCATAACGGTGCTACTTTTTATAATGGTTCTATGGTAGATTTGGATAATAATTCTCTTGGAGCTGATGCGATGGGTTAGGATAAAAAACCTTTTATTCATGCAATTGATCCAGAAACTGGAATTGGAATAATTATTAAAACTGCAGGATTTGCTGTTGCCAATTCTTATATACAAAAATCAGAAGTGTTTGCAAGAATTAATAGAAAAATGAACGATTCTATTAAATGGTCAGATACTCTTAGAAAATATGGTTATCCTGAATCTTATTTAGATTGGACTGTTAATTTTAATGGACAACCTTTAAATATAAATCCAATTTATATTTATTAGAATGGAAACTGGTATAAGAGATCTGAATTTAAATTTAATCCACAAACAGGAGAAACAACTTATTTAGAAGAATTAGTAGCTGATAATGGAGAGGTTTAGAATGTTAAAACTAATGGAACAAAATCAGCAAAAATAATAGATTCTAATTGGCAATTATGGAATTTATTCGGAGGAGCATATTCAGGACATATAGAAAATGGAAAATTAACATATATAAATGATGAAAATTCATTTAAAATGTTAAATTATATAATGAATCACACTGGAAAAGTTATAGACGAAAATATACCTAAATGGGATTAGTCTAATATAAGACAAATTGTTAAAGAATCTCAAATAGATATGATGCCTACAACAGAAGCAGTTAAATTTGGTCCTGCAAATATAAATGATGTTAATAAAATCATTTCTGATGATAATTATATTCCAACATATTTTGAAGTTTTTTCTGATGATATGGGAGAACAACTTGATGCAGAACATACAGCAGAAGGAGGACACGTATCATTAATGACATAGGTTATTAATGCTTTAGGTGCTAGAGGCTATTCTACACAAGACGCCGAAGAATGTTATAAAGCTTTAGAATTATTAGCTGAATAGTCATTTGAAGAAGCTTTTGATAAATTACAACAATTAAATGGAACAAATCCTACTACAGAAGACAAAGAAAATTTTAAATTAGCTATTGCTAATATAATGTTATCTACTCTTAAAAATGTTTCTATTTCTGATGGAAATATATTATCTGCTATTGCTCAAGGATTAAAGAAGTTCTAGAAATTTGGAAATATAAAACAATTAGAAGGAACATTTCCTATTAGTAGTCCTCAAATATATGCAAACTTGTTTTCTAAATTAGCTTCTACTCTAGAAAAAGCTGCTGTTAGACTTAAATTTGATGGTGGAATGTTAGTTTTAAATCCTTCTGATGGAATTTATCAAGTTGTTAATGGAAAACTTCTTGGAACTGTTTCTAAAGAAGAAATAAAAAGACTTTAGTCTGAAGCTTGGAACAATTAGCTTATAAAAGGTTCTCAAATAAAATTTGGAAGAAAATATTTTATTATAAATGGAGAAGGAGAATATACTCCATTTTTAGTAGACTCACCTAGTGATTTTTATACAGTTAAAAACGCTATAACTTCTGGAAATATTGTAATAGAAGCATTTTATGATACTTTAATTGTAGGTAGAAATTAGGAAACAGGATTACTATCTTTAGATAATAAAGATTTTAATCCAATAGGAAGAGATTTGGCAACTTATGATTGTGTTATAAAAGAATCTAATTCTGAAAGAACATTTAGTTTATGGGAAACTGATATAGTAAAACTATTATTTGGATGGGATAAAAAGTCTAAAAAATTTGTTAGAAATAATAGTACCCAGAATGTTCCATTAACTATATTAGAGGATCTCTGGAATAGATATTAGTCTGGAGAAAAAAATATTGAACAAGAATTATTAAATGAATTAAATAAATTTGGAATAAAAGAAATTAATTCAGATTTAATGGGTTCATATTTAGAAAGAGCTTTTCAAGATACTTTAAATTCTATTTCTAACGGAATAAGAAAACATGTAATTATTAATGGTGAGGAGATAAATATTGATAAATCAGGAACTATTGTATCTCCATATGAGGCTATACTTCCAATGATTTATAAAACATCTTTTGGATTAAGAAGTGGAGATACTGTTGGAGATATAGAATAGGATAAATATTTCTTTGTAAGAAGATTTGCTGAAAATTCTACTTCTAAATTTTATTCTAAATCTAATGGAACATATGATGTAGATGGAAGTGAATTTGATTTAGAGTTAAAAAGAACTTCTGGAGATCATCTTTATTTAGCACATACAAGTAGGGATTTATCTTTTAACGAAGAAATAAATAATTTTCCTACAGAAGTTTTTGGAGAAGCTTTATATAGAGTAAATCCAAAAAATGGAAAACGAATGTATCAAATTCCTTTTATAGAAAATGAAAATGGACAATTAGTTGCTAATTGTAAAATATTTAAATCTTTTAATGGAACTGAAATAATTCAAACAGATGATCTTTCATTCTTCTTAGACTAGGAAAAATACAACAGTATTTCGTTTGGAAATTTTGAAGAAACTTCTGATGAGGATTTAGAAAAAATATTAACATCTTTAGAGCAAAGTAAAAATAAAATTGCTAAAAATAAAGCACAATATGTTTTAAATGCCATTACTGGAAAAGTACATACTAATATAAAAGGAATTTAGGAAGGAGATCCTAATTATACATTAGCTATTCCTGCAGAAATCCAAACTGAAATTTAGTTAAATTCTAATATTCCAGAAAAATATACTTCTATATCATAGATATTTCACGGAAATGGAGAAGAATCAATAAGTATAAATGCTTTACATAATCATGAACTTTATACACAAGATGCTGTAAATCAACAAGAATTATTAGAAGAACTTATATATGCTATTGATACTGATAAGAAAAATTAGGATAAGGATGAAAAAGCATTAAAAGAATTCATTAAAAATAATCCTCATATGTAGGGAATAGTAGATTATGGTATAAAGCAACATACTTCGTTTCTTACTTCTCTTGAAGCTGTAGTGTCTAGAACTCCTGCACAATCACATTAGTCATTTATGGCAATGAAAGTAGTAGGATTTGATACAAATGTAACTAATTCTATATTTGTATCTAGAATGTAGTTATTCTTACAAGGATCTGACTTTGACATTGATAAAGCAAATTATTTAGGACTTAAAATTGAAAATGGAAAAGTTATTACTTGGAGTCCTTATTTTGATTTAAGTTCTAAAGAAAGAGAAAATGACAGCGAATCTTTACCTTTTCCTTCTGGTAGAAGCTTAATTATAAAGGATGATACTACTAAACTTCCTTGGGATGTTATTGATAAAAACTATCAAAAATTAGAAATAATTGGAGGATATGCCTTTGTTGATAATAATGGAAATATAATTAAAGCTTTAACTTCTGATAATGGAAAATCATATTCATTAGAATTTTATCCAAATTAGGAAGGATTAAATACTAATACTTATTTATTGTAGCATGCTGTTATAAAGAATTTTAAAGATAAAATTATTATTTCTAATAACGTATTGGATTCAAACGTATTTAAATTTGATGAAAATGGAAAATATATAGAAACTGATATAATAAATGATTATAATTTATATTTAAGTTCTTTAGATTTATCTAAACAAAATGGAAAATTCAATAATTTAAAAGATGTAGGATTATTAATTAGAACTTTTACAAATCTTAGAGAAATTCCTTCTGGATTTGATAATTATATAGATATTGTAAATAAACATAATACAATGTTTTTAAAATCTGATGGAACTAAAGATAAGAAAAGAGATGAAATGAAAAGAAAAGCTCTATATAATTTTATTTCTATTAAAACTAAAAACATTTCTAAAGATCCTATAAATCTTATTCAAGGTCAATCTGGTATTGATATTGCTACAGATGAAGTTAAAAATTTAGTTAAACCAGGAGGTAAGTTTGATAGATTATCTTCTATAGCTACTACTTCTGACCATAGAAGTATTTTAGCTCGAATGCATCAACTTGTACTTACACTAACTGGTAAACAAAATGTAGGAATTGTTGCTTCTGCTATGAAAGTTTTTGAAGCTATGAGTCATTATTATTATAAAACTTTAGCTAATGGAACTCTAGAAGAGCAAGAAAGACTTCTTTCTAATATTACAATTTTAGGAAAAAAACTTCCTTTAATTGCTAATTCTTTTGTTAAAAATCCTGATACAATACTTTCTAATAAAGTTTTAAAAGCTTATTAGTCAGTAAATAATTTTTAGGACGCATTTATAATGATGTCAGCTTTATTATCATTAGCTACTGATAATGCTAAAGATCCAACTCTTTCTAAATTAAATGCTACTCCTCAAACTTTAGGATGTTATACTGCAGGTTTAGTATTAGGATTAAGTATTGAAGAAGTTGCAAATTTATTAATCTCTGATACAGGATTACTTTTAACTAAAATGTTAAGAAGTGATGTATTTAATCCTAAAGAAAATTAGTTTAATAAATTATCTGATGCAATTAGATTTCTAAGAACTACTCCTACTTTACCTAAAAATGTAGATTTATCAGATTATCTTACAATGTTTGGATTTAAATTAGATGAATCTGGACAATTAGATAAAGATGTTGAAGGAAATACTTTATGGTCTGCAGATGGTAGAAAAAAATTCAAATAGATGGCTATGTTTCTTCTTAATCCAGACACTTTTAAATTAGAGAGTGACGGAATTAAATTAGCTAGAAAAGCTATAAAAAGAATTGAAAACGATAGACATTATTGGGGATGGAATGAACAAAAAGAATAGGAATATCGAGAATCTACAGGCAAAGAAAGAGAAAATCTGGAGAAAAAATTTAAAGAATATTAGAGATTAAAAGAACTTTTAGACTCTTATAAAGAATATTTAACAAATCCAGAAAGTAATAAAGCACAACAAGCTAATAAAGAAATTACAGAGCAATAGAAATTAATTAATAATCTATCTTCTAAAGAAAATATTAATAAAATAAAAGCATTAAAAAACTCTACATTAGGAGAGAAAGAAGCTCTTTAGTCTATTTTTGAATGGATTAGATATAAAGAAATAGTTGAAAATGATTTTATTATAATTGATGGGAAAAAACATTCTAGATTAGAAAATATAAGAAAACTTAATTCTTTTAATGAAGAAATGGGAGATTTAAGAACAGTACTAAAACTTAATCAAGGATTACCTAATTCAGTACAAGAATAGTTAAGTTGGATTAATAATTTTAAAGGAATTTTATCTAGAGCTGCTAGAAGATAGAATAGAAAAATTAAAGACGAATCAAATTCTCCATTAGCTAAATTTAAATCTGATTATGGTTCTCTTGATTTAGACTTAAATAGATTCTTAAATGATGAACAATATCAACAGGATGCTATTAGAGCTTATGAAAGTACTAAAGTAGGAGTAAATATATTAGATGTTATGTTAAATGTTCCTCATTATACAGGATATATGAAAACAATGAATTTACTATATGAAGGAGGAAAAAATGTATCTAAAAATTACGCTACTCAAGCTTGGATTGCTACAGAAATATTGCCAGAATTATCTTTAAAAACTTCAGAACAAACTGAATAGTTTTTTAAAACACTAAATCCTGTAATATTTTAGAAAGTAAATAATAATTTTCTATGGTAGCAACAAATAGAATTAGAAATTCCAAAATTTAGAATAGTAAATAATGAATTAGTTGAATCATTTAACGAAGATGGATCTGTTAAAACTCAAATAATTAGACTAGGAACTAAAGAAGGAAATGAAATATATAAATAGTATTGTGTAAATTACTTATATCCATATTTAGTAAATAATTATCCAGATAATACTTTTGTAAAAGCTATTTCATTAAGAACTTATGGTTATAATCTAGATCATCAAATATCAGTTAATATTGCTAAAAGAACTTCTTATAATATGACTAACCCTTAGTCTAATACTCAATTCAATGAAGTTAAAAAAGCTTTAGGAGAATTAAATGGGATTCCAGGACTTGTTGAAAAATTATTTTATTATAATTTGATTGCTTATAATGGATAGCCTGGTAGTCAATCTTTAACAGATTTATTTGAAGATTTTTTGGTATATGATACTAATGATATTATAACTAAATATAATGATTATATAACTTATATAGATGAATCTGATATATCTTTATTTACAGATAATGATAAAGATTATTTATTCAGAGTTCTTGCTCCAAAAGTATATACAACTGATGATGTTTCTGGAATGAAATATTTTTGGGTTACAAATCCAGAAAATAATAAAGATGTACTATTACAAGTTTTAGGAGAACCTTCTGAAGAAGAGCTTGAAATGAGAAGATAGATAGAAGAAGCAGAAAATCAAATAGAATATATAAATGACGATGATTTTGAATCTTATTCTAGATATACATCTTATAAAACTCTTGATCAAGTTAAAAAACAATTAACTGCCAAACTAAATAAATTTTCATCTTAGAAAAAAGAAATCGTAGAAGCTGATAATTATAAAGGAATTTCTTCTAATGTTTCTAAGAAATTTATATTAGGAAAGGATATTATAAGTGATTCTAGTGTATTTGATGTTATATTAAACAAAGAATATAAGAAGAAAACATGGTCAGAATTATCTGCTGAAAATAAGAATAAAGTTTTGAAAAAATATTCTAAAGAAATATTTTTATCTATAAATGGTGAAAATATAACATTATTAGATGTAATAAAAATATCCAAATCTAATGGATGGACAGAACAAGATGTTTTAAATGGATTTGAATTTATGCCTAGAAGAAGTAAAGATCACAAATATGATATTTTAAATACAGCAAAATTAAAATCTACTTTAGAATTAATAAATACTCAAAACGAAGAAAATTGTTAATATGGCAGATTATTGTAGTATAAAAAATTCATAGAAATGCCAGACATTGTCAGAAATGTCTGGTATTCCTATTGAATCTATGGCTTAGATGTGTAATGAGCATCTAGATTTATATGGAATATATCCTGAATTAGATGATCTTAATGTAGATTCTTCATAGTATTTAGAAGAAGAATACGATATAAAAACTTCTAAATCAGGAACTAAATATTCTGATACACAAACAATATTAGATATTAATGGAAGTGAAACGATTGAAGAAGCAAATGCTTCTATAAATTAGACTCACAGAGACTTAGAAGTTAAAATAACAGATATTAATGGAGTTTCTATATTTGAAATACATTCTAGACCAAATGAACATAGAATTGGAAATACTCCATATTCTATTACTGCTACATCTGATACTCAAATATAGTGTGGAATAATTGATTCATTAAATAAAATGAAACAATTATATGGAATAAACATAATTCCTATATCATCTGATGATTCTTTTCCTGGATTAAACGTAAATCAATCAAAGGCATTTATTTATAACGGAAATATTTATGTTAATATAGATAATGCTACAATAGATTCTCCAATTCACGAAATGCTTCATATATTATTAGGTTCTATGAGTAGGTATAATCCTTCTTTATTTTATTAGTTGGTGAATTCAGTAGAAGAAATTCCAAATTATGAAGAAAGAATTCAATATTATCCTAATAGAACTAGAAGCGATATTAATGAAGAAATTTTTGTAGAAGAATTATCAAAATTTTTAACAAATTAGTCTAGTATATTTGATAATTTTAATGAAAGCACTGTTAATCAAATAATGTATTATATACAAAGAGACTTAGATACATTATTTGATGGAAATTATAGTGTTAGATCTTTAGATGAAGTTTTTAATTGTTCTTTAAAAGAATTAGCAGAATTAACAGAATCTAATATATTTAATATAGAAAATGGGGGAAGTTTAAATCCTTCAACTATACATAGAATGTTAGCTAATATAAAAGAATAGTATTTAAAAACCAATGAACTAACAGAAAATTGTGAATAATGACTTGTAAATATAATTTTAAAGGAATTGAATTTCAATCTGAAGAAGAATTAAATGATTTTCTGTTAGATACAGAATCTACAAAATCTTCTTTAGGAGATGCTGTTTATTCAATGACATCTCAACAAAGACATTATGGTTAGAGATTTAATGAAATTCAAGAAGATTATAAAAAATTAAAAGATAAAGGAATTTAGATTAAAACTATTGAAGAATCAGAAGAGGTTGAACCAGAAGATTTAGATGATATTGGAACATTAAAATATCCTTATATATCTGTTACTGATTTAATACATTCTATGCCAGGAAGATATACAAAATAGGTATTTCCTATATTTAAATCTGATAATTATTGGGATGAAAAATTTAAAAACTATCGTATTGGAATATTTGATTCTTATGAAACTTAGTTTATTGAAGATATAATTAAGGATTATAAAAATTCTGATGGAACATATCAACCAATATCTGATGAAAAAATTCTTAATAAAATTCGTGATAGAATTGAAGGAGAAGAAATAAAAGGAATAAGAAAAGGAGGTCTTTGGAAGCAACAGGCAATTTGTGGTAATTTAATTCACGAAATGTTTTCTAAATTTTATAGAGACACTGTAGGCTATCAAGGAAGTGATGGAAAATGGAAAAAAGGAAAATATCTTTATCAATTAAAAGATTCTCCAAATGAAATTTTTAATTATTTTAAACAAAATCTTGATAAAAAATATGATAAATATATTTCTGATAAACTTATAAATAGTGTTATAGAACAATGTATTTAGTTTGATGATGAATTAAGAGAAAAATATGGTAAAGATGCTTATATAAGAACAGAATAGCCCATTGTTGGAAACTTACAAATGGAATTAGATAATAAACAAAAAGTATCTAATGTAATAGGTAAAATAGACTTAATAGTAATTGGCGATAAAGAACATAATGGAGATATAGGTATTATAGATTTTAAATGTTCTCCTAAAACTTATACTGTAAGTAATATGGATAATGATCCAAATTACTATAATTCTGCTAAAATCCTTACTTTTAAATATTAGCTTGCTGTATATAGAGAAATATTAAAACAACAAGGAATAAATCCAACTAAAGAAGCTGAACTATTTGTAGTTCCATTAAAATTTAAAAATTTTAAAATGGAAAATGGATTAGTTTCATTTAGTGGGATTTCTAGTATGAAAGATTCTGGAAATGGAACAATGTTACAAAAACTTTCTAGTTCTGATATAGGTAATGAAAGAAGTAATATTGATGGAAATTTAGCATAGGTGTTTCCAATAAAAGAGAAATATATAAAGACTTCTTTAGAATCTTCTGATGTTATTAAAACAACAAAAGATGTAATGGATAAGTGGTGTCCAGTTAAACAAAAAAATACTACAACAGAAGGATATAAAGAATATATAGAATCTCATGGAGGTATAAAATATGATTCTCAAACAAATAAATATTATTTTAAACCTAGTAAATATTCCGATGATGGAATGATTTCTAAAGAAGCATCTTCTTAGGAAGAAGCTACTATAAAAATATTAGAAGAATTAAAAAAGAGAGACGAGTATAATGAAAATTTTGCAATAAACACTTCAAACTCTATGAGAAAAGCTTTTAATGCTTATTATTGTGGAGAAGGAGAAAATCCTATAGAACAAATACAAAGAGGTTATAGTTCTCCTAAGACAGCAAGTAAAAGAAATTCTCATTACGTTAAAAGTCAATTAGAAAAATATCAGGATACAAATGTTTGGAAACCTATTCCATCAGAATAGTCTGATCCAATAAACCAAGTATTAGACCAATTTGGATTATTACTTTTTCAAAATAAAGCATCTGGACTAATAGAAGTGGTTAGAATTTCTGCATTATATGATCCAAGAATAAAAGTTTCTCTTCCAAAAGGTAAATATATATTAGGAGCATTTCTATCTGATTAGGTATCACATCCATCTGCAGATTCTTTAACTATGATTTCTACAAAGGGAAATATAGAATTAATAGAAACAATGGTTGTTTTAAATTAGTTAAAGGGATTATTTTCAGATGAAATTACAGGAATTGGAAAAGTAAAATTACTTTGTCCAGGACAACAAACAGGTTTAGATGTACCTAACGAACAATTACTTTATAATTTTGATAGGCTTTGTAAACAAGATTCCAAAATAATTAAAAATAATTTTAAGACAGAATCTAATTCTAATGGAAATATAAAAATGGCTACTTATGTGTCTATATTAGCTCAAGATTTTAAAGAAATTAATAGTAAAAATATAAAATATGGTCTGGCTTCTTTAGATAGAGAATTAAAAAGTTCTGTGAGTAAGTTTGATTGGAAAGGAAAGACTTAGGAAGAAATAAAAGATGCTTTAATTAAACTTGATAAAGAAGTTGTTAAATATTATCCAGAAGTAACACAAAATATAAAAGACAGAATTGATGATGCAAGTCCTTAGTTTAAATTACATAAAGATATTTTATATGCTATTGCAGAATTATCTGGAGTAAAAATGATCCAACAATTAGAAGAACAAAAGAAATTTGATTTAAATATTGCAGGAGACAATATAGGACTTGGAGGAACAATGATAGATAATCCTGGAACTTTATAGTCTGCTATATTAAATCAAGCCACAAATCAAGTAACAATAGCATATCAAAATACTAGAGATTCAGTTTTAAAGTTTGATACAGAATTAAGAGAACGTGTTAAAAAATTAAAATAGAGCAAAGGATTTAATTGGATTAGTCAAAATTTAACAGGAAATCAAACTAAGGATTTATACAAAAATATGTATGATCCTACATCTTCTGATTTAAAATTTGTAAATCCTTGGGATACTAATAATGTAAATTTAAATGATGATGAAAGAGAATTTTTAAAATATGCTATAATTAAAATAAATTCTACTAGAGGAAACGGATTAAATCTTGAAAAAATGTTAGCTAATCCTGATTTAATGGGAGAAATGATAGCTAGAGATACCGAAGGAAAATACTTAAGAGTTCCTTTAGTAAAAGGAGATTTTGCTTCAGAAGTTGCAATGAGAGGTGGAATTATTAATTTTATTAGAGATAGATTTTAGTATTTAACATTATGGAAAAAAGATACTAGAATTAAACTTAAAAAGAAAATTGATGATGAAGTAACAGGTCTTTTATCTACAGAAAAATAGGATTTAGTAAAAAAAGGACAATAGTGGGAAGCTATAAATACAATGTCTGATTTGGATGATCCTAAAAACGCAGAACGTAGACAAGATAAAATTAATGAAAGAGGTAAAGAATATTTTGAACATAATCTAGAAACATTATTGTTAAAACAACATTCTGCATATGTAATGGCTGAAGAATTAAATAAAGTATTTCCAGTTATTCAATCTCTTCTTATTCATTTAAATTCACAAGGAGCTATATTAAATGAAAGTTTTACAAATGATATGCAATATCTTCTTGATTATATTAAAACTAAAGTACATAATCAACCAATGGAAGATAGAAACACACAAGAAGCTAAATTAAGGGATATAGCAAACGAAGGAATGAAATGGGCTTCTAGACTAGCTTTAGCGTTTAATCCTAGACAAGCATATTAGTTTTTAGATGGAATTTGGCAAGATATAAAATTATTTATTAAATAGCCTGATGGAACATTAGCTTTTACAAAAGAAAATCTCACAACAGCTTGGAAATTTGTAATGGGAGATTTATTCGGAGCTTATGGTGATGATAGAAGTATTACAGAATTATTAAATATTAAATATGGTATTAATGATATGGATATGAATACTTATATTGATAGAATAAAATCTGATAATACAGGATTATTTACTCATTTTTGGGATACTGGATTTAGATTTGCTTCTAGACCAGACTATTACAATAGAATGACTATATTTATATCTCAAGCATTAGCTGATGGTTCTATAAAAATAAAAAATGGAAAAATATCCGAAGATTCAGCACATTATATGAAAAATGGAAAACTTATTTATGATTGGACAAAAGACGAAAGATTTAAAGCATTTGCTAATGATGATAAATCTGATATGTCTAAATATAATAAGGCTAAATCTAATTATATAACTTTAGCAAGACAATTAGTAGAAGAAGAAGCTAAAAATGATGATGGAACTTTATTTAAATTAAATTTAAAAAATCCACAACCTTTGCCAAAAGCATATAGTAATAAAGAATCCGAAGGAAGAAAAGCTTTTTCAGATAGAATTTATGGTTATTATGCTCATGAGAAAAAATCTATGTTTAATTCTACTTTTGTTGGAGCATTGACTATGCAAATGAATACTTATTGGTCTGCAAAAAAGAATCAATATATTTAGCAACGTTCTTATACTCAAGAAGGTTATTATGTAGATTATATAGAAGACGGAATTCCTTATTTTTGGAAATGTGATGAAAATGGAAATCTTGAAATAACAAAAGAAAATACAGGATTGCCAGTATAGGTGTGGAAAGGAAGACCACAAGAAGGAATAGTAATAACATTGGTAAATTTAGGAAGAGCATTTAAAGGAGATTATCAAGGTCTTGAAAATTGTGGATTAAAAGGAGTTAAAGAACTTTTAACTAACGAAAATATAGATCCAGATTTAAGACGATTATATGTTGCAAATTTGAAATAGCTTTGGTATGATTTGTTTATGTTATTATTATTAGGAGTATTTGCAAGTAATTTGATGCATAGTGGACAAAAAGAATTTGCTAAAACTCATACAAATGAAAATTTTGGAAATGCGTTAGCAAACACCACTATAAATTTAGGAATCGGAATTATAGATAGTTCTGCAGATGATTTTAATTTTGGTAAGTCTATATTTGGAAGAGGTGTTCAATGGACTCCTTTTGCAATCAGTTCTATGACTAATGTAGTAAATCAATATAAAAATATGATTAAGGGTAATTAGGACTTTTATGATGCTATAATTAAAACTTCGGCAGCAACCAGAGGAACTACTCCTTTCTGGGATTTTGTAAAACTTAATACCATAGGAACAAAAGTTGGACAAAAATCTGAACAAGGAAACTTTGGAGGTGGTGGAGCAACATCACGTTGGTAAAAAAATAAGCCCTAACAAACTCAATTAAGAGTCTGTTAGGGCTTTTCGTTTATAAATTATGTCCACCATTATATTCTACTTTATACCATATAGAATCTTTAAATAAGGAGCTTTTATACCATCCACTCCAACCATACATAACCATACCTCCATGACACCTACTACTTGTTTCAAAAGTTCCTTCTTCTAATAATATTTTTTCTTTACAATTTGGGCATGTAATATAATGTTTATATTTAAAAACTTTTAATATTTTGTGAATTTTAACTCCAGAACAACTACAATTACTATACATTGGAGGACTCATCAATTCATTGATATATTGAGCTAATATTTCAGCTTTTTCACATAACATAGATCTTTTTCTACATTCTCCCATAGGCTTATATACTATAATATATCCTAATGGGAAGTATTCTTTTTCAATATCTTTTTCTGTAAAAGAAATATTATGTTTACAGTTATTACAATTTTTTATAAATCCTAAGTCTTTCATTTTATATAAAATTTTAATTTTAAGATATGTAGAATCATCTACAATCAATTTTTATAGTTCAGATGATAAATTATTCATCTTAAAAATTTTAAACATCTAGAGAAAAAAAATAAGCCCAAAACTACCAATTAAGGTAATCCTGGGCTTTAATTCTATTTTGCTCTACCAGCTTCCAACATAGGTAAACCAGTTTCTGTTGGAATATAAATTAATTTTGTATTTTCTCCAGATAAATTTTGTTGTCTTACCCAAAGATATTGAATATAAGTAGGAGTAATAGCTCCATTCTCAATTTTAATAGCTTCAGCAGCACCTTTAGCTCTTTCAATTTCTGCTTGAGCATTTAACTTTTCTGCTTCAAGATTGGCTTTTGCTTCTTCAATTTTAATCTTACGATTTTGTTCTGCCTTAGCATATTCAGCTTTACCAGACATTTCTTGTTCCCATACATTATAATGAGGACAACCAATAAGTCCACCTAAGAGTAAAAATACTACACAACAAAATACTCCAAAAACACTTCCAAAATTATCCATAATATTTCTTTAATAAATCAATGACATTAGTAGATACATATCTAGATAGTTTTTCATCAGAATAATACGCATCCATTTTATGTCTAGTTCTTAATATTTCTCTAATTTGAGTAGATGATATATCCCAAGATAATCTATCTACTACTAAAAAATTATAATCTTTAATTATTTGTTCTCCATTCATCCAGTTTGGAATATCCTCTATAGTATCCATTCCACATAAAATAAATATTTCATCATTACAATATTTATTTTTTAAAGCATGTAGAGTAGCATAACTATAGTAAGGAGGAATAAGTTTAGTTTCAATATTTTCTACAGAAATATAGTTAAAAAGTTGAGAAAGCTCTTTTGTATTTTTCTTAGGGTCTTTAAACCATATTGTATCTAAAGACCTACAAATTATTTCAACTCTTTTATCAAAATCTAAAGCTTTTTCTTTTTTCCAAGGATTCTGCATAGAAGGAACAATAATAACTCTATCCATTTTAAAGTCTTTTAGAGCTTTTAATATAACATCTCTATGACCATTATGGAAAGGATTAAATGAACCTAAATACAAAGCTATTTTCATATTTCCATATTATCAATAAGATCCACTAAATCATCATCTTCAGAAGTTGTACCCTTATTAATAATTACTTCTTTATTACAATCTGGACAAATAATCCAACGTTTTCCATTAGGACGTTTTTCAGATATTATATCCTCTTGTTCATATTGTAATTTAGCTTTACAATTAGGGCAAGTAATTTTCATTATTCCATGTTGTAATACTTTAATCATTTCTTAAATCCATTAAAAAGTTCTTCAAATCCTGGAGGTAAATCAAATCCACCTTCAGCAATTTTTTTCTTTCTATTTATTTCCGCCATTATTCGTTGGAATTCTGCATATCCATCCATATTTCACTAATATTAATTGTACTAATAGCCTCTTCTCCAAATAATAAACAAAGATGTTTATTTCCCCGAAGATCATTTCTAATATCTAAAGATAAATTATTTTTAATAGTTTCTTCGACGGGATCTTTGTAAATTTGTCTATTAACTTCCGAACAATCCATATAAATTCTCCCACATTTTGGACAGTCTACATTATATTTTGGAGGATAAGAAGTTAAAACTAATCCAACATCTGCAATAGCTTTACTACCACATCTAGGACAAATAACCTCTTTAAGATTATCTTTTTCTATAAGTTCTCCAAAAGTCATAATCCTAATTCTTCTTTAGTTGGTTTAATAGGCAATTCTTTTCTCTTATACTCAGTATTTTGATGAAGAACCATTACCTTATCAACTCCTTGTTCATTATAAGAGTCAATAAGTCGAAGATATTCTTTATTTAAATAATCTTTAGTTTTATCTATAATTTCTCCATTTTTAATTAAAATACTAACCCCTTTCTGAGAATACATAGTTTTTAAAACATCATCAACCTGCTCATAATTATCAAGTCCAAACTGATCACAATCTGAATTAGAAACTCCATTACCATCTGTTGGAGTAAGTTTAATAGATTTAGATAAAGCCTCGTATTGTTCTTCAGCAAGATTATTATTATAATCCTTATATGTATCTTGAATTATATTATCTAATTCTCCAAGAAGATAATTAGCTAATTCATATACTTCAGTTTTCCAAAGATAATGAAGTCCAAGATTAATATCCATAGGACTATCACCTCCAACTGTCCAGAAACCTAGATTCCATTCAGTAAAATTATCATTATCAAGAACAACTCCTTTATGAAGTGAAGCAAGATGTCTAAAATAAATCATTCTAACTCTAGCTTTAATATTTCCTTCTTGAAGTCGACTCATATCTCCTTCATTGAGTTCTAATTCATAAATTAGTTTTTGACATTCTGCAGAAATATTTACCTCCTTAAAATCTGTACAAAAAGCTTTTCCTACTAATTGAGCAGTACTATTTTCGTCTGGTTTATTAGTAGTAGTGGGTAAACTTCTACCTATTAAAGGAATATTAAGTTCTTTACATACCGGAGAAGCTAAACAGGCAGAAACTGTTGAATCTACGCCTCCAGAAACTCCTATTATTAAACTTTGTAAATGGTTATCTTGTATATATTTAGATAACCATTTACGAGAATTTTCTACAAATTTTTTATAATCAATCATAATAATTTACCTACAGTTAAACATTGATTATCAAACTTTTTATAAGCATCAAGATACCATCTATTCTTATCTCCATCATATGTAAGTTCATAATACATTCCATCTGGTAATGTAGTACTTACAAGATATTTCCAATTTTGAAGAATTTTACATTTCCAAACTGTAAACACTTCAAATTCTGGAGTTTTATCTGACTTATCAAGATGTGATAAGACATAATCAGTTACTAATTTAATTACTGTTTTATCCATTCCAATTTTTTCTTATAAAATCAAACATATTAATTCTTTGTTGTTCTGGAACTTTCAATTTAGAATATTCCTTAACAAGTTTAAGAACTTTTTCAATTTCATCATCCGTTGGGAGCATACCTAAAATATAATTTACAATTTGGACAAATAAATACTTCTCCGTGTTCATCAACAGCTTCTCTAATGTCAACATTAACATCATGAGAACATTTAGGACAAGAAATTTTTATCATAATTAATTAATTAAAAGTTTACATCTAGGACAAATTAAAGATTTATAATTTTCTTTTGTATTATCATAAACCTCTAAAGTAGCTTTACAATTAGGACATACTACTATTTTCATTTTTTACAAGTTATTTCGTATTTTTGTGGATTATTATCCCAAGTAACTTGAGGCCAATAAGGATAATATGGAATATATGAGATATTATTTTTATATAATTCCTCTATTAATTGTATTGCTTCTTCTTCGGTAATATTATCTTTCTTATATTGATTTAATATTATAGATATACTATTATTGTTTACTATCATATTCCTAATTGATATTTAGCAATTTCAAATTCTCTATCATCTCCTAAATGCTTTCCTAAATCATCAGAAATCTTAATACACTTTCTCCATTCTTGATTTTTGTTTATCCTACATTTAGATAACTTCATTACAATATTAGCAGGCTTAAATTCGGTATCATTAGTGAGGTTAGTACCAATGCCAGCTGAAATACGAATGCGTTTATTAAAATAATTATGAATATCAAGATACTTATTAAAATCCAACGCATTTGAGAATACAATGGTCTTGGTAGTTGGATCAATACCTAAATTTTTATATCTTTCGATGACCATGTTTCCAATTTTATATTCATCACCAGAATCTTGTCTTACACCATCAAATAGTTTAGCAAATTTAAGAGACATATTACTTAAACCTACTTTAGAGGTATAGGTATCCATTAAGAATATTCCTAAGTTGCCATCATAGGTTCTAACCCAATCTCTCATTCCAAGATAATTAGCCTCTTGATATCCCCAACAAGCTCCATGAAACATAATCCATTCATGTGGAAAAGTTCCAATTGGAGTCATTCTATATTTCATTGCAAAATATACATTAGAAGTACCAACACAATTAATTGGACATTTTTCTTTAAGACGTTGTACAATTAAATCGTGCAAAGCGGCAGAGTATCTTCTTCTAGTACCAAATTCACTAAATTTTAATCCATTAGCATTTGCAATATTAATTTTAGCATCAAGTCTATCAATAGCATCAGATACATTAACAGTTCCCTGAGATCTTGAATACAATTCAGAAACTATTGCTAAAATAGGAACTTCATAAAGAGTTACTTTATAAAGTCTATCCGTTACTTCTATATGGAGATGTTGTTCTTCATCTAAGAAGACTATAATTTTTTCTAAATCAAAATTAAATCCTCTTAACCATTCCCAATATACTTGAGGTATATATGGAATATTTGCCATACACCACTGTTTTTCTACAAGAGTTAAAGAAAGAGAGGATAATTTAGCAAATTCTAACTTTAATAAATCAACAAATTCTTTTGTATATTTAACTTTATTTCTATCCGTAAAACTAAAAGTACCTTCAGCTTCTGGATATAATTTCATATAAGCATATGAAGTACTAAATTTATATAAGTCAGTGTCTAATATTGATATAATCATAATTTAATGTTCGTTTTAATCCCATAAATATTCAATATAATGATGTAAAAATTTCCAGAATAAAGCTTTAGCTTTCTTTTCTCTAACTGTTGGAAGATAATATTTTTGTAATCCTTCTCTTAATATAAAATTCAATTCTTTTGGATTAAAGAATCTATGAACATTTCTAGTATTTACGTAGTTGTGTAAATCTTTATCCAAAATAATATCAGTTTTATACCCAGCATTAAGAATAGCTATTGCTCTATCACAAAGAGTTCCATACCAATCTTCATTTTCTACAATTTGATGAGTATGGAAATATTGAGACATTCTTTTTAATTTAAATTCAACTAAATCAAAAAAGAAACCATCATCCCAATCTTGATCATCTTTAAGAACTGGATGATAAGAGAAAGTTCTCTCCCATCCTTCAAGTTCTGCTAAAGATTTACATTGATTTATTCTATCACAAAGCTGTTGCTTTTTCTTTTTTAAGCGAGATCTCCTTGATAAGTTCTTGGTGATTAAATGCCCATTCATAATCATCAATTTTATTTAATTTAATAAATTTAATAGATTCAACCTCATTCTTTTCAGAATTTTTAGTAGTAAATAATTTACATAAATCTTCAATTGGAACATTTAAATTTACAATATATCTAAATGTTATATTTTGTCTTTTATCAGATTCTGGAATATCATTGAAATTTAATAATTTAAAATCTGATATAGGAAGATTTAATCCAGTTTCCTCCATTAATTCTCTTTGTGCTGCTTGAACTATAGTTTCATCGTAATCTAAGTATCCACAAGGAACACAATATTTTCCTATATATTCAGGATCTGGAGTTCCTTTACCTCTTTGTTCAGATAAAATATATTCTTGATTAAAAATATCTTTTGCAAAAACAAAAACAACTACTGCAATGGAACGGGAAATCCAATGTTCCCGTCCCTCATTATCAATAATACAATAATTTTTCATTAATCCTCAAAAATTATTCCTATAGCTCTACTATTTTCAACACCTTTAACTGGCTGAATATGTTCAATTTCATAAGAATAAGGTTCATCATTTACAACAATTTCAGGATCTTCTTCCTCTGAAATTCTTTTCCAATATTCTAATTCCCTAATTAATTCAGAATATTTCATACTATTTTTTCTAATTTATTTTCTTTAACAAAATCACTAAAAGCTTTTCCTCCATCAATAGAAGCAATTCCAGGAAAAAATACTTTAGGAGTAATTTCTCCATTAAGTAAATTTTGTGTAGTTTCTTTTACACAAAAATCCCCAGCAATACCACATATAACATAATCATTGTTAGCATTTGTTTCTACAATATCTAAATAATATCTAGAACCAAAATTATCAGTAACAAATTGAATGTCATCGAAAGCTCCATATTGTTCAACTTCTTCAATTTGTCCTTTTTGACTAACTTCATAATCAATCTCTAAGGATTGTACAAATTTTAAAAGCTTGGGTTCAATACATGCTCCTGGAGTATACTGAACACAATGGTGAGGCCATTGTCCTCCATACTTCTTAAAAGAGGAATGATTGTAAGGATGCCAATCAACTGTAAATACAATCTTCTCAATTTCTTTACGATGATTTTTAATAAACTTTTTGATTTCTTCTACAGCTGCTTTAGCACCTTTTACTGCCAATGTTCCAGTAATGAAATCATTTTGACAATCTACAATAATTAAATTAATCATAATTTTTTATTTATTAATTAGAAAAATAATAGTTCTTTATTAATCTATAAATTTCATAAGTAGCGTATACTCCAAAATAAAGAATGAGTAATTTCCAAATAGAATCTTTACAAAGAGGATACAACTCTGAAACTCCTATTACTTCTATTACTACTATAATAGGAATAACAATATAATTTAAAAATATTTTCATATAATATGTTTTTTAACTACTTCTGAAATTAATTTTCCATCAGCAGTTGGATAAATAGCTTTAATCTCTTTAATAACTTTACCCATTTCTTTTTGAGTAAATCCATTAGGATAAGAAGTCATTACAGCTTCTTGAATTTTATCTTCAGAAACTTCTGGTGGAAGAAGAGCTTTTAATACTTGATTCTGTTCTCTATACATATCAGCTAAATCCTTGCGACTATTAGCATCATACATAGAGATTTGTTCATCACGTATTTGAATTTGTTTCTTAATAATAGACAAATCTAATTCATTAATTTCAATTTTAAATGGTTCCTCATTCTCTCTAGCAAAAGTAATAGTATTAACAACTTTACCTTCTGGTTTAGGAGTTTTAGAAGAATTATTTAAAAGTAATTCTGCTTTAATAGCTCTATAAGCTTCTTTAGCTGCACTAACTTTATCTTTAGTAGCACATAAAATTAATTTATCAATATTCATAATTTACCAATTATTATAATCAGTTATATTCTTTTCAGCATCACAAATTGTACATCTAATAGTACAAGCATCTCCAATACTAGTAGGAGTAAATATAAAATTTATATGTCCTCCTATAGTTCCTTTATAAATTTCTGGATGTCTGTGTTTTTGTAGAAATTCTTCTGCAAGTTCATTTTCTTTTTTGTTTAATTTAAATTCTATCATATTCCTACCCAAAATTCATCAAGATACCAACAATCAGGACTATGTTGAAAAGTTAATTCTGAAGGAAGAATTATTTGTTCTCTTACAAAATCACATAAAGCTTCAGAATTATCATAATCTTCAAAATCTTTAGGAACTTCTATATTTACTATTGTACTAAGACATTGTGAAATATTTACTTCTATTGTTTTTGTGTTTTGATTCCAAGGAGCTCTTTTTTCCTCAGATTGCATTAAAGTTGGAGTATTCATTATTCTTCATTTTTATGATATTCATCTGACCATTCTGCATCTTTACGAAGTGCTTTCTTAAAAGCTTCTATAAATCCAGGCTCTTCGACAATATTTACTTCCACTAATTTTCCTTCGTCATTAATAGTATATACTTCACTATCTGAACAAGAATCAAAAGCATACGTATTACCTGGATAAAATTTATCAGCAGCAATATCTTTTAAAGTTTGATCATCTAGCATATCTAAAAGTTGTACACAAGTTAATGAGAAAAATTCTTTATCTGGTATATTAGCAAATTTCTCACTGTCTGCACAACGATCAAATAATTCATCCCAATCTATATCAATACCAGAAGCGATATTTTCAATTGTTTGGTTTATATTTGAACAAAGTTCTCCGCCTTTATAAGAAAAAACACAAAAACTATGGTATAATTTATTATTCATTATGATTTACTCTTAAAGTAGTTTGTTGCCCTTGCCAAAGACAACTTTCTATACAAACATTTATTCTGCCATCTGGAGTATACATATACCACCAGCAATCTATTTCCCATCCATTAGTCCAATCATCTGGTTGTTTTTCATCATCAGTCCAACCTCTCTGTTTAGCACAATGAATTACTAAAGAAAATGGAACATAATCTCCAAGAATAATTTCATCTTCTTTACCAGATTCAATATCGGCAAGAGCATTCATTATTCCAGTTTTAAGATATTTAAGTCCTTGTTCTATATCTGATTTAATGTATTTATTCATTTTTTCCTATTAAATTCCAATTTTCATCATATATTTCTACCGGACCTAAATCTACTTGAGTTTCCCATAATACATCGCTATCGTCTGGATCTAAATCATAATTTATAGCAGCTTCTATAGTTTCATCATTTATTTCTTCTACTCTATAAATATCTTCAACCCAAACTTCTACTTTACGTTGAACATAAAATTTTTCCATAATTAGTTATAATTACATTCAGGATCATAAGGATCTACTGTACAATCACGGTCGTTACAATAATTACGGATACTCCCGTCAGGTCTTTCCTCCTCACGAAAATATCCACAATGATAACAATTACTATAATGCATTATGGTTTAATCTCTTTACCACAAACAGTACAGCGGTATGCTGTTACTTTACCTTTATTATCTCCACAACTGTTAAACAAACGAATTCCTTTACCATACAATTCATCTTGGAATTCACTTTTACATCCACATTTAAGTT
>Ga0326512_10000426_pt1 | contig 36898 bp, 31 predicted proteins | sample 1_2617_0518_D_FD_203652 | JGI IMG/M metagenome (GOLD analysis project Ga0326512, IMG submission 203652) | Bovine rumen microbial communities from UC Davis, California, United States - 1_2617_0518 | ecosystem: Host-associated > Mammals > Digestive system > Stomach > Rumen | place: USA... | reverse complement strand
CTCATCGTGTCCACTATGGCGTTTGCACCCTGCGCCTGTTTCAGTGCCGTTCCGTTCACATAGATTTCAAGGTCAGCCATCAGCCGGGGGAAATCCGGGTGCGCCGCCAGCTCACACAGCAGGGTATGGTCTATCCTCCCGCTTTTCAGCAGGTCAATCATATCGTTCAAGTGATCAGTTTGCTCCCTGTCGTCAACTAAGTCCTGGTATTTTCCTGATCTCCAACAGTAAATCTGATGATACATAAGCGTTGCATGAGGGCTCATGTAACGTTTGTGTCCAGCCAGAAAAATGACAAAGGCAGCACTCATAGCGTATCCGGTACAATATGTATGTACAGGCGTTTTAGAGCCTAAAATAGTATCTACTAAGAGCCACATATCATATACGCTCCCTCCAAAAGAATTAAAATAAATCTTGATAGGTTTTCTTTTAAAATCTTTTTCCTTTCTGTCTTTATCATCATCTTCAATATTGATCTGGGAGATATCATATGCCACATCAGCACAATTTCTTGCATTGATATCACCATAGACATAAAAGAGTCTGTCTTCCTTTGACGAAAAGACAGTTGTCCTACTTCCCTTACTATCTCCATCAGTGGCATCCCCATCCCAATCATTTAAGAACTGGTTCCAATAGTTAGTCTTTCTATTTGGCATATTATCTGTCTCCTTCATATTGCTTGTTTCGTATTTTTTATATTGGCATAATACAAATCTATAAAGACAGAATGTGTCTATGTAAAAAAACAAAACAAAAAAAAAGCATCGGATATTTTACTATCCGATGCTAAAAAATCTATTTTACCTGTGTTTTATAGTTTCAATTCTTCTGCATTAATAAACCACTCTTCCTTTGTTTCAGCATTATCTTCAAGGCGTAATATTAAATTATCGTCACAAATAAAGCTCGCTCGCTTCCATTCTTTGTATAACCTTTCTATGGCGTTTGCAAGAAAAATAAGAGTTTTTTCTAATTCAGATTCCGGCGAATTTGTTATATCAAAAATAACTTCTGAGAGGGGGATCAAGTATTCAATACAATAATATTTGCTGTTATCCATGTAATCTGTCACCATATTCTTTATCTCTAAAAATCTGCCTATGTTGTCCACTAATTCAGGACACCATGAAAGAGATCGATAATATGACTGCATTTCCAAATGAGTTCTAAACGCAAATCCATTCACGCAATAGTCTTGAGTCTCAAAATATCCAAGCCTAGACTTGATATAAGCCATATTTCCCGGTCCTGTATAAAACTCATCATCCAACGGTTGTAAAGATCCTTTATAATACATTTCCATATGTCCAGGATTTTTCTTAAAAGTCACATCATATCTTTTAAAAAATTCAGATACCGGTGTCTCTCTTAACAAAAGCTGTTCTAGATTATTGTTGACCCTTAGATTTGTTCCATTCAAGCGTCTTGTGAGGTGAAACATTTGGATAGAATCCAAAGATGAGTCTATACCATAATCCTCTAAAAATGATTTAGCCCAATCATATGGAGCCTCTTCAACAGAATCCATCGTTTCGAATATTTGCTCTAGCTCTTCCTCCGTTATATTTAAAAAATCCATCACACCACGTTTTAGCGATAGTGTATTTTTCGTATCAATATATATCATTTTCTTATTCCCCCAAAAAATGCCTACACATCACCTACATAAAGCAGGAATGTATAGGCAATTATTTGTAATCATTTTTTTCGATTAAGTTTTGCTAACCTGGGTCTCAATATAGCTTGTTACAAATGAAATAATGTTGATATTTTTTCTTGGTCTCCCGAATATCGAGTACCATACCGAGTACCACGGGAGTACCATTTTTCTATAAATTATAATAATTTATAACAAGTTACATACGAGAACAAATTACCACGAACCCAGTATATATGCGGTTTCATAGAGTTTTATGACTCTTTATGGAGATTCATGAAACAGGAGTTCATATAACGATGCCTAATTTCATATATTTTTTAAACCTCCTGAAAGCCTTATTTTATAAGGGTTTTCGGAAACCCTGTTTTTTTCAGGTGTTACATTTAGTGTTACATTTTCGGATGTAAAACCTCTTATATCTCAGCCGACCAACCGCATTTTTCAGCAATCTGAGCGGCATACTACACCTAAACTTAATTATTTTACTACAAAAAGTCAAAAAAATCAATCCGCTTTGACAGAAAATTTACGGATATCGCCAGAAAAAGTGATTAGGCGTTTGAATAATTGGGAAAACCTACAAGCCCCTAAAAGAACTGCAAGGCAGAAAAATGGCAAAATAAGTCCCCTCACCAAATTAGCAAGGGGATAATTATTGTATTAACTGATATTGCTAAGATATTCTGCCGCAACATATTGGCAATACAATTCCTTATCCGATACCGATACATCAACAGGAATAAGTTCGTTAATACACGGCATCAATAATCGAAAGCATCTTATTCCCCACAAAGCATTTGACGGTGTATCATTACCGATATATTCCTCGGTAAATGATTTTTCTTCACTATGCAAGAGATACTCCATTTTCTGCTTTTCATAAGAATAATCAGCAACAAAACGAGGATTGTATAAAAGCGCAAAATAGCTGTCTTCATTAAATTTCATCTGCTGTAAATCAGTTTCGATTTTATGTAGTTCACTTTTAATGTATTCAAGGAACACATCATATTTTTCCTGCGTTTCTTTTACGAAATGAGCATTAAAGTACATTAGGCACTGATATACTATTGAATAATGGCTTGTATTACCATTAGTGTATGTGACATTTTCTACTGCTGACGGATAACGCTTTTCAAGCTCCTTATCCAAAGATATGATATAATTCTTTATTGAGCTTTTATCCAAGCATAGAGCATTTTGAGATTGTACTGATCAACATTTTTGGTAACGACATGTTCGGAAAATATCAATTAAATCGTGTTTCCATTGGTGTCAAATAATTATTATAAAAATGAGACCTTACATAGTTATACCAATTCACATATTGTTTTGTCATCTCATCTAACATTTCTACAGAATCAAATGTGAATCTGTAGTAAAAACAGCTCTTAAAAGTATTATAGAATCTCTCCATAGGTGCATTGTCATAAGGGCAACCAGCTCTGCTCATACTTTGAGTTATTCCATGATTTTTGCAGAACATAACAAAATCCCAAGATGTGAATTGCACACCTTGATCCGAATTATACTGAATTCGGCATAGTCCGAATGTAGAATTAGATTCTTAGGATTATGTTCCTTTTCAAGAGCTTCAGATAGTGTATATATAGCTAAATCGGTATTTATGTAATCACTATTTTTCGAAGCAACTACAGATCTATCATATAAATCTATAATGGTGCAGTTATACCTAAAGTGACCATCTGGGCGTCTCATATATGTGAAATCAGTGCACCATACTTTGTTCTTTTCATTGACAGTGAAATTTTGCTTAAGAAGGTTATTAAATATCTTATGTTTCTTGCAAGGTTTGTAACCAGGCTTTTTGCGCATGATTACAGCAGCTAGGTTAAGGATTTTGTTCATGTACTTATGGACAGTTGTCTTACTAAGATATATTCCATATCTTGAAAGAAATATCTTCATAGCTCTATGGCCTATCGTTCTATTGTTGTTGTAGTCAATGAAACGATAGACCACTAATCGATTTCTTTTGCGAAGAATGCCGCTGCTTTTTTTAGGAATTCTATTTCCTTATCTTTCTCTTTAAGCTGCTGGTTCAGCTTTCTTATCTCCTTAGCCATATCGTTTTCAGGATTTTTATGAGTGGTATTAGTATATTGGCATTCTTCTCCGTATTTTTTAGTCCAATCTAAGATTGTGCTTTTAGCAACATTGTACTCAGCTGATAATTCTACTGTAGACTTGTCGCCAGCCATATAGGCTCTTACGACTTCTTTTTTGAAGTCATCATTGTAACGTACTGACATTGTTGGTAATCCTCCTTGGATAATAAATATTATGTATTATATTATCCGAACAAGGGGTTACCAATTTAGCTTACCACTACATCCTGATACTTTTCATACAAAGCAGAAAAAGCTTTCAGTTGCATAGAATATAATAATTTCAAATCTTCTTTTTTGCTTCTCGTAAATCTATCATTTCTATTCCTCACTCATCGTTAATAATCCTGTAATTAAGCTTACTATCGCTTCATCTCGACAAATTTGAAGTTGTTATTTTCTCCTAAGTTCTATAATAAAGCTCGCACTGACAATTATCATCATTACAGCTAATATATCTGAAGCAATCAATTGCCCAATCGCAGCCGCTGGAATTGGCTGCAACGGCCATGGCTCAATAAAACTGGCAAGACATGCCCTAAATATCCAAACCACCGTAAGAAAGAAATAAAAATAAATAATTTCTCGATTTATTGCCAATGCTCTTTTTCCTAACACAATTAGCATCGTGCTTAAACCAAACAGTAGCAACGAAAAGCAATAGTTCGTATAATCAATCCCCACTATAAGATTTTCATATTGCATTGGAAGATAGTCATACCACTGAAACATCCATGGGACAAAGAAATGCCACACTCCCACTAAAGCACTTATTACAACTGAAATATAATACAGAATCTTTATTCCTTTTTTCAAAATGAATCACCTCTTTAAACTCGAATTTATCGAGTTCTTTCACAAAAAAGGACAAACTACCAATCTATCCTTGATTTTTCTTATACTTGTCCATTTCAATATTTATAAAACTTGCAATTTTAACTTTGCATTATTAAATCACCATGAAATACGCAATCATATACTTTTACATCATTCAGGTATATTTGTAAATTTCATTAATTGTCTCACATACATAAACCAACTTATAGCCACCCATATAGAGGTATAGACCAAAAGAGGTATTATAACGGTAAATCTTGTAAGTATAAGTCCCGTTAGGATAGATACAATTATAAAACCAAGGAAACTCCACTTGGTTGCAATTTTCTCTTTTTCAGATACAAATTTTGCCTTTTTCAGCCCAATAAATCTAAGCAAAAAAGATAGGATTAAACTAACCATCATTATAATAAAAGCAAATATACAATAAATCATAATTTCTATTATATCTAAAAAACCATTCACACCAAATCCCATTAACCTAAATAACGGTGTGAAATCAGTTCCATCAATATTTATATTATTAATACTATCTGCATCGGTATGTAATTCTCTAAGTTGTTCCACTCCAGAATTAAAAATATCATATGTATATCCAACCGAAAAATAAGAAAAAATTATAAATATAATAGTAATTACAATAATTCTGATTATTCCTTCTTTTTTCATAATATTTCCTTTCACTTTAACAGAAAAATAACATATTATATAAATTACAATGCTACTTTTCCCTAGGCATAATCTCTCTGTAACTTCGTCTACTTGTCATTGCATCATCTCCTTAAATCCCGAATTGTCATCGTCTATAAAACTGAAATTTTATCTTTCTAATAATTTCATATGACTCTTATAAATCAAATTCTAATACAGCACCGGACATTTGACTATCCGATGCTGTGTAATCTATCTGCTAACCTGGATCTCAATATAGCTTGTTACAAAATGAAATAATGTTGATATTTTTTCTTGGTCTCCCGAATATCGAGTACCATACCGAGTACCATTTTTCTATAAATTATAATAATTTATAACAAGTTACATACGAGAACAAATTACCACGAACCCAGTATATATGTGGTTTCATAGAGTTTTATGACTCTTTATGGAGATACATGAAAACCGGCTTCACATAACGATTCCGAGTTTCATATCTTTCAATATCTCCTTTGTAATCCTGAAATTTACTTTTATTCAAGTCTACTGCTTTAATTAACTTTAATTAACTTTATTAAGATCATTACATATAGAGGCAATTCATTAAGCCACAAAACAGTAAGACATATTATAAACTAAGTCTTGCTTCTTTACAATCAAATTTCTTTCCCCAAATCTGTCTCATTAAATATAAAGAATCATGCTGACTTAAAAAGTATAATAAGACAGCGGCCCAAATCGTTAGCAAGTCTCTAACAATTTTAGGCCGCTTATATTTTCTTTAAGCAAGTTTTTCTTAATTTAAATTAAAGGCACTCGCAGCCGACTACCAGTCCGCCCTTCTCAGCATAGTATGAGACAAGGCCTCTGGCTGGGCGAATCTGTATATTGGCCTTTGGAAAGAGTTCCTTGACCTTGTCAGAGAAAAGCTTTGCAAGCTCCTCATTTTCAACATGGCTCACATAGACTCTGCCTTCTTTAAAGTCTACATCCTTCATCTTATTTATAATGATATCAATGACCTTCTTCTTGCCTCTAGCCTTACCAACTGGCTTGACATCGCCTTCTTCGCTGGCTGTTCCAATTATTGTTATTCCGAAAGTACCTATAGCCGATGCAAGTATCTTAGGCAATCTGCCATTCTGAGCAAAATTGTTGAGGGATTCAAAGGCGAAGAAGAGATGAGTCTTTTGCTGATAAAGCTTTATTTCCTTCTCAACTTCCTCGAAAGTCTTACCCTGCTCCTTAAGTTCCTTAATCTTCTCAATCACAAGCAGCTGCTCTGAAGACGTACTGAGACTGTCGACAACCAAAACCTTAGCGTTCGGTCTCTCCTCCTGATATAAGCCCTTAGCACACTGGGCTGAATTGTAGGTACCAGAAAGCTTGCTGGTCATTGTCACAACATACACCTCGTCCTCCTCGTCAAATGCTTCAATCCATTTGTCAACTCCTGGACATGCGGTATATGAACGTCCCTTATATTTTGACAGATAATCAATCATAGACTCTACATTGATTGAACTGTCATCAATAAACCTTTTTTCATCAGTATAGATTTCCAAAGGTACTGATTTAAATTTTACATCTCCCAAGCTACATACATCACATGATGAATCAGAAACAATAATCATAATTTTACCTCGCTTTACATGTAGTTTTTCGAACCACTTAATATTGTATAGTTATCTACTTCATGATACAATTTACAAAAATAGGCATTGTGTAAAACAAATTCCATTTTTTATTTCAAGGGTAAATTATCATAGAATATGTCGATTTATCGAAGATAGGAGCCTTATGGAAGACGTAAAAAAGACAGTTAGAAATCGAATTACAAGAATGAAAATCGGAGAGACTCTTGTAAAACTCTTAGACCACACCTCACTGGCCGATATCAAAATTGCCACTATCTCTAAGCTGACAGGCGTTTCGAGAATGACCTTCTACCATTACTATGACAGCAAGGAGGAAGCCCTAAAAGACTACCTTTCAGAGATTATTGAGCTCTATAAGACTGAGCTTGTAAAAAGAAAGCTCGATGAGAAGTTTAAGACTGTCGATCACTTAGAATTTACCTTTCGCTTTTTTGCCAAGTACGACAAGCTAATACTTAAGCTTGAAAAAATTGGCTGTTACAAGTACATTGTCGACTGTGTCAATGAATTTATGGAAAGAGAATATCTTGAAGATTTCAAGCAATCCTATTATGACCTCTATTTCTATGGTGGCGGCATAATCAATGTCTATATGAACTGGATTCATAACGATAAGTCTGAGCACCCAAGAAATCTGGCCCGAAAGTATTGCAGGTTTCTTGTCAGGTCTATGTCCTAGTTGACTGGATAATTATAAAATTTTATCGGAAATTATAATAATATTCTAATATAGTCTCCTGAAATGGCAAATTTTATCCTTTTTAAGTTATACTTAAGAAAAAGAAGAATTAAGGAGAATAATTTTATGAAGTTTTCGCTTAAAAAAACTCAGCTCAGTCCCCTGCAGCAGATTACTTTTGCCGGTGCTCTGCTTGCTATTTGCCTTGCAAGCCAGTTCTTTAAAAATCTAAACGTCTATATTACTGGCCCTATTGTCAATGCAGCCCTTATAATTGCAGCTATTTACTGTGGTCCTATCTATGCATCAATACTGGCTTTAATCACTCCAATCACAGCATTTTTCATAGCATCTGCACCTGTAATGCAGGCTGTGCCTGGCATTATCCCATGCATCATGCTTGGAAACTTGTGTTTAGTCTTCATGGTACTTTTATTTGAGGACACATTTAAAAATAAAACTGTGAGCCTCACATTTTCAATTGTGATGGGTGCCCTGATAAAAGGCATAGTCATGGGAATTCTTATCAGCTTAATTATATTGCCTGTCTTTCTTCCTCAAAAGATGAGACCAAAAATGAATGTACTTCAGTTACAGTTTTCACTGGTACAGCTTACAACTGCCCTTATAGGCGGCGTATATGCTTTAATCATCAATTTTGCCCTAAAAAAGGCAATTAAAAACGTAAATTAATTTTAAAATAATCCAAGTTCACACAGACAAAGGAGGTATAAGATGCGAGGTATTTACACCAATGTAAATGATATTCGTAAAAGAGTATTCTCTGAGGTTGCTAAACTCTCATATGAATACACAGATCACGTAGATCCTGAAAAGCTTCAGCAGATTCCTTTCAATGTAATCCCTGGAGTAGTTTCCATTTACAGAGATAGCGCCTTTCTTGAGAGAGCTATTGTAACTGAGAGAATTAGACTGGCCATGGGCCTTCAGCTCCGCTCTTATGATGAGTACAATTCACTCTCCGAGGGTGTCGACAAGGCTGCTAAACCAGAAACCTACTATGAGCCACCACTTATTAACATCATAAAGTTTGCCTGTCACAAATGTCCTAACAACGAGATGAAGGTGACCGATGCCTGCCAGGGCTGTCTCGCTCATCCTTGTAAGGAAGTATGTCCTAAAGATGCAATCAGCATATATGACGGACGTTCCCACATTGACCTCGACAAATGTATTCGTTGCGGCAAGTGTAAGGAAGCCTGCCCATACTCAGCCATCGTAAAGCTTGAGCGTCCTTGCGTAAAGGCTTGTGGAATCAAGGCCATAGGCACTGATGAGAACGGTTGTGCCGATATAGATCAGGACAAATGTGTATCCTGCGGCCAGTGTCTTGCAAACTGCCCATTTGGTGCCATAGCAGACAAGGCTCAGATTTTCCAGACAATTCAGGCCATCAAGAGTGATGTGCCAGTCTATGCAGCTATAGCCCCTGCTGTAGCAGGTCAGTTCGGCCCAGATATGACACCACAGAAGCTTCGTTCAGGTTTCAAGGCACTGGGCTTTGAAGATATTGTAGAAGTTGCTATCGGTGCAGATTTATGTACCATATCTGAAGCTGAGGACTTTATCAGGGAAGTGCCAAATAAACTTCCTTTCATGGGAACATCCTGCTGTCCAGCCTGGTCAGTCATGGCAAAAAGAGATTTCCCAGAATATGCTAAGTGCATATCCATGGCCCTCACACCAATGGTACTTACAGGCCGTCTGATTAAGAAAGAACATCCTAACTGTAAGGTTGCATTTATAGGCCCTTGCTCAGCCAAGAAGTTGGAGGCCATGAGAACATCAATCAGGACTGATATCGATTTTGTCTTAACCTTTGAGGAAGTCCTTGGTATGTTTGATGCCAAAAATGTTATTTTCAAAGATTTAGAGGAAGACCACTCAATGCACGGTGCCTCAGCTGATGGCCGAGGATTTGCCGTAGGAGGCGGTGTTGCCCACGCTGTTGCTGAGTATATCAAGGAAAATTACCCAGATATAGAAGTAAAGACAGAGAGAGCCGATGGACTTGATAATTGCAAGAAAATGATGATGATGGCCAAGGCAGGCCGCTATAATGGATATCTGCTCGAAGGCATGGCGTGTCCAGGTGGTTGTATTGCAGGCGCCGGCACTATTCAGCCTATAGCTAAGACTGCCAAGAATATTGAGAACCAGATGAAGAACTCAAGCAATGTCCACTCATCTACTTCAATCTACAAGGATATACTCGACAAGCTTGAAGAGAAGGATATGCAGGCTCCAAAATAAGTGCAATTTAACAGGACTTTAATTAGCTTTAATTAGATTTAATTAGCATTAATTAGCCTTTTGACAAATTCCTAATAAAGCCAAAAATGGAGTGAACAGAAATGTTCACTCCACTTTTATTTTAGCTTATATTCAGCTTTTATTTTAGCTTATATACAGCTTTTATTTTAGATCTTATTCAAGCCTTTTCAGGCCTAAATTTAAATCATATTACATCTGTGCATTAAACAAGTTCTTCAACTGATAAAGCACATCATCTGAATCAGCCTTAATAACTGCTGCTTCATTAATGCCTGAAACTTCTTTCAACTCATCTATATCAGCATCCTCACCGTAGGCGATAGAATATACCGGTATTTTGTAAGACTCCAAAACAGGAGAAAGCTGACGCAGCTTATAACCGCAATTACTTTGGCCATCACTCAAAAGGAACAAAACTAACTTTGTATCCGGATTTGCTTTTTTAGCCTTTATCAACATATTTGTTGCCACTGCTATGCCATTATATGTCGCAGTACCGCCATATGCCGACAGATTTCCAACTGCTCCATTAAAATATGAGTGCTGAGTGAGATCGAATTTTTCAATCGGAAGATTGATATAGACTTCACTGTTAAAGCTGACCAAGCCTATGCTGTTATTCTCGCCTATATATTTTCCGGCATTGATTAGAGATTCTTTTAATTCTTTAATTGGAGCTCCACTCATACTTCCTGAAGTATCAGCAACGAAGACTGCTGTAATCGATGAACCTACATCCTTATTCTTCTTCCATAACCTTTGTGCTTCAAGAATTAATGAGCCCTCAAATTCAGGAATTTCGCTCTTAAAATTATCATACTGATTAAAGCCACATTCACTAGCTTTTTTCTGCATCTCGTCACTCTTACAGAATTCAGTAAACATCTTAAGTCCAGCCTCCTTGTCATTAGACAATTTACCGACTGAATACATAGGGCCATCATGTCTGTATCCAAGTGGAACAAATTCATAATTGCTTAAGTTTTTATCATTGATATAAGTCTGATATTCAGTCACCATACCGTCAAGTGAACCTGAACCAGCTGCATCTCTCATCTGCTGAGTTGTATAGGAAACAAATGGAACATTCTTCTGAAACTCAGAAAAGCCCTTAATTGCTTTATCACTCAGGATATTGTCCTTATCATATGTATAGAGGGTCTCTAAGAGGAAATTCAAGCCTGTGGAACTTGTAAATGGATAAGTGTATCCCATAGCAAGATTAGACCATGACATTAATCACAATGATTGTCACGTTTAGACCAATCAGTCTATATAAGTTCTTTTTTCTCATAATTAAGCCTTTTCTAAATTAAGTCATGTATCTATTCTTTTATACATTTATAACTATCTTTTAGAGGTCAAGCTAATCTAAAATCAGATTTGTCTTTAAGCATCCATAGTAAATTATAAACATTTGGATTATATCATATAATTTACATAAATAAAATAAAGTGTTTACTCATTTTTAGCCAGTTCTCTGCAAAGAGCAAAAAAGTTGCTATCAAAACTGATAGCAACTTAATATTAAATATTCACTATATAATTAACTATATAATTCTCTAAATAATTCACTTTAAGAACAAATTTTTCGCCTTAAATGTCTAGTCCTTAATACACGCTCATCACAGCCTTAAACTTGTCTATATTCTCCTTGATGTCTCCTCTAAATATAGCAGAACCGGCAACGATAACATTGGCCCCAGCTTCAAGGATTGTTCCCAAATTGTCAGTATTTACGCCACCATCTATCTCAATGTCATAATTAAGATTTTTTTCCTTCTTATAGGCAGCCAAATCTCTGACCTTGTTGAGAGTCTCTGCAATAAACTTCTGTCCACCAAAACCAGGGTTTACGCTCATCACGAGTGCCATATCTACATCTGCAAGATATGGAAGAATAGCAGACAGAGGAGTTGCTGGATTAAGTGTAATTCCGGCTTTAACTCCCTTGGAATGAATCTTAGCAATTGTCTCCTTGACATCTGCACATGCCTCGACATGAATTGTGATTATGTCAGCACCCGACTCTACGAACTCATCTATATATCTTATAGGCTCATTAATCATCAAGTGAACATCAAAGGTCATATTGCTGGCCTTTCTGATTGACTTAATTACCGGCATACCGTAAGAAATACTTGGAACAAAAAGTCCATCCATAACATCTACATGTAAGTACTCTGCTCCGGCTTCTTCCACCTGCTTAATCTGATTTCCAAGCTCACAGAAATCTGCTGAGAGCATAGATGGTGATAATATTTTCATATAAACTCCTAACTTAAATCAATTCTTTTTGTCATATACCTTTTTCTTATCCTTGATGGATACAAAAAAATCTGCATAAGAGTCATAGCGCGACTGGCTAATCTCCTTCTTCTCAAGTGCCTGTTTAACAGCGCAATCCGGTTCACTCATGTGAAGACAGCCATTAAATCGACATCCTCCCTCATAGTGCTCAAATTCAGGGAAGTAAAATCTAAGATTTTCCTTTTCTAAATCAGGTATCATAAGAGATGTAAAACCTGGTGTATCAAAGACAAATGTTTCATTGTCAATCGCAAAGAGCTGGGAATGCCTTGTCGTATGTCTTCCCCTGCCAATCCTGCTAATTTCTCCCGTCTCCATGGTCTCTCCGTCTTCCGTCAGACCTGTAAAAGGCTTAATTAGAGCATCTTTAAGAATCAAGTTTGTGATAGATGACTTTCCAACTCCTGAAGGTCCAGCAAGTACCGTTGTCTTGCCCTTCATGCAAGCTTTAAGCTCCTCAATACCTGTCTGTTCATAAGTAGAGGTAAAGATAAGCTTAGCTCCGCTATTCTTATAGATTTCAATCAACTTATCCCTTTGACTCTTGTCAGCCAAATCTGCCTTGTTAAAACATATAGTTACCGGGATCGACTCATATTCCATCATAAGTAGAAATCTATCTAAAAGATTGAAGTTTATATCAGGATCTTTCATGGCAAAAATAACCATAGCTTGATCCACACCAGCCACCTCAGGTCTTATAAGCTGATTCTGTCTTTTCTTAATACTTATAATATTGCCTTTAAGCTTGCTGTCATCCACACATTCTATTTCAACATTGTCACCTACAAGGGGCTTCTCATTTCTTTTTCTAAATACGCCCCTGGCCTTGCACTCATAGACAAGACCATCGCCCACGTGAACATAGTAAAAGCCAGCAATTCCCTTGATTATCTTTCCATCTCTAACCATTTACCAAATCTCTTATATATTTGTTTCTAGCCTTGCCTTCTGTTTTGGACAAGAACTTTAGCCCTCACTTAATAATTAATAAGCTTATTAAGCTCTAGTTTGTACCAGTATTGCCAGTATTGCCAGTATTGCCAGTTCCTGTTGCATTTCCATCTGCGGCAGCCTTAGATGCAGCTGGCGTTGTTGCCTCTGTTTTAGGCTCCTCATAGTTAGCAACTGTGATTGTGATGCTAGAGCCAACATCAACTGAGCTTCCTGCTGCAATTGATTGCACGATAACCTTACCATCACTTGACTTGCTTGATACATTTTCAGTCTTAGTAGTAACTGAAATACCTACCGAGTCAAATGCTTGTCTAGCCGCACTCTCTGAAAGTCCTATAACATTTGGTACAGTAGCCTTCTTTGCAGGTTCAGCGCCAGAGCTCACTGTAATAGTCACGCTTGTTCCGGCAATTGACTGAGTAGAAGCAGTTGGTGTCTGGCTTATAACCAAGCCACTGTCAACTGTATCGCTGTACTGCTGGTTGACCGCAACCTTAAAGCCTGCATCTTCCAAGATGTTTGAAGCTTCAATCTGCTTCTTACCAACAACGTTAGGTATAGATATATTTTCCTCGCCTGTACTAATCTTTACAGTAATTGTAGTATTCTTTGCAATCTTAGTTCCCGCTGCCTTGTCCTGAGATATAACCTTGCCCTTGGCAACAGTGCTTGATGGCTCTTTATCAGCCTTGAATCCAAGGCCAACCTTGTTGAGAGCTGTTCTAGCCTCATCCTCAGTAAGACCAGACAAGTCAGGAACTGAAACCTGATTCTTGTCTACCGAAGTAGTAGCCTCAGCGGTTGTGTTTTTATTGCTTGCATTCTTGTCTGAATTTCCAAAAACCTTGATGAGAACAACAAGAAGAATAATCACAATCAAGGCTACAACGCCAATTCCGATCCACTTCATAATACTATCAAGCTTATCGTTACTTGTGTCATCTATATCCTCATCATCTAGCAACTGATCAGAGTCAGACAATAAAAGGTTGTCATCAAGAATCTCATCATCGCTCAGATTGCTGTCGTTCTTTTTGACATTGGATACTGAAGCTGCGCTTCTTGTAAAATCATCGACAAGTGGCTCGCGAGATATAATGGTCTCGTCAGAATAAAGAGGCTCATCGTTGACAAAGTCACCGTCAGGGAGGACCAAAGACTTCTTTAAGTCAGCAATAAGTTCAGAGGCTGTCTGATATCTACGCTCAGTCTTCTTATTGCAGCACTTTACAACAATGTCATCGATTGCTCTTGGAATATCAGCTTCAATTGTAGATGGTCTTGGAACATCCTTCTGAATATGCTGAACAGCAACGCTAACTGTTGAATCCCCGTCAAATGGAACCTTTCCAGTCAACATCTCATAGAGAGTCACACCAAATGAGTAGATATCACTTCTCTCATCTGCATATCCACCCCTAGCCTGCTCTGGGCTAATGTAGTGAACAGATCCCATTGCTGAAGTGTTGATTGTACTAGAAGATGCGGCCTTAGCTATACCAAAATCGGTAACCTTAACCTTGCCCTCTTTAGAAATAATGATATTCTGTGGCTTGATATCCCTGTGAACTATATGATTCTCGTGGGCAGCCTCCATACCCTTAGCTATCTGAATTGCAATGCTGACAGCTTCCTTGTATGGTATTCTCTCCCTCTTCTCAATATATTTCTTTAAAGTAACACCCTCAACAAGCTCCATAACAATATAGTGCATTCCGTTCTCTTCATTAACGTCATACACATTTACAATGTTGGGATGTATAAGTCCTGCTGCAGACTGGGCCTCAGCCTTAAACTTAGAGACAAATGTCCTGTCTGCACTCAGATTTTCCTTTAAAACCTTTATAGCAACCGGTCTGTTGAGCTTATGGTCCAAAGCTTTATACACATCAGACATTCCACCAGCTCCGACTGGATCTAAAATCTCGTATCTATCGGCTAGAAACATACCTTTTCTTAACATCTCAAATTACCTTTCATTTAGCCTTATCAGCACAACAGAGATATTGTCCTTACCACCATTGGCATTAGCTGTGTCAATTAGTTTTTTTGCAGTCACATTAACGTCAGAAGTATAACGAATAATTGCGGAAATCTCATCATCCTCAACCATATTGGTCAAGCCGTCAGAGCACATAAGAACCGTGTCAGAAGACTTGAGCTCGACAGTGAAAAATTCAGGTTTAACTTCATTTTCCCCGCCTATGGCCCTGGTTATAAGATTTTTTCTATCATGAGTTCTGGCCTGAGATCTGTCGATCTCGCCTATCTCAACGAGTTCCTCCACATAAGAGTGATCTCTCGTTATCTGTATCAGATTATCCTGCAAGACATATAATCTGCTGTCGCCGACATTGGCCACTATAAGCATTCCATCAATAATGGTTGCCAAGACCAGAGTCGTGCCCATGCCAATAGTATCGGCAGATTCAGCCGCCTTCTTAACAAGGGCATGGTTGACATCTTTTATAGCCTCCTGCATAAGCGTTATAGTGTCAATTATATCCGAGCTTTTGATAAACTTAAGTAAATGTTCAATTGTAAAGTGGCTTGCAACATCACCTGCATTTTCACCGCCCATACCATCGGCGACTATGAAAAGATTGGGTAATATTCCCACTTTTTCTAAAGAATAGTAGACGCAGTCCTGATTCACATTGCGAACCTTACCTACGTCTGTAAGTGCACATGCATTCATTTTTTACTCATCCATATATTTTTTTCTCAGCTGTCCACAAGCTCCATCTATATCAGAGCCCATTTCCCTTCTAATAGTAACATTCAATCCGTATTTTTCAAGTTTATTTTTAAAACTATAGACTTTTTTCATATCAGGTCTCACGAATTGTCTCTCCCTAACAGGATTTACCGGAATCAGATTGATATGACAGTTAAGTCCAGTCAAGAGTTTAGCCAACTGCTTGACACAATCATCGCTGTCATTCACGCCGTCAACAAGGCTATATTCAAAGCTCACTCTCCTTGTCGTGACATCTATATAGTATCTGACCGCTTCCATAATCTCATCTATAGAGTACTTATTAGCAATAGGCATCATGCTGGCCCTAAGTTTATCATTAGGCGCATGAAGTGAGATAGCGAGAGTTATCTGCAATTTTTCATCTGCCAGTTCCTTGATTTTCTCAACAAGACCACAGGTTGAAACAGTGATATTTCTCTGGCTTATATTAAGTCCTTCTTCCGAATTAAGAAGCTTGATAAAACGAATAACGTTGTCATAATTATCCATCGGCTCTCCAGAACCCATAATTACGACATTGTCAACTCTCTCGCCTGTCATCTTCTGAATTCTGTATATCTGATCTAGCATCTCAGATGCAGTCAGGTTTCTGACACATCCATCCAGGGTTGAAGCACAGAACTTGCAGCCCATGCGACAGCCAACCTGAGATGATATACATACTGAATTACCGTGATGATAACGCATAAGAACACTCTCTATCATATTCCTATCATAGAGTTCAAAGAGGTATTTCCTTGTGTCATCTATCTTTGAAATCTGCTCCTGTCTTACCACTAGGGCTGTGAGTCTGCACTTCTCTTTAAGTTCTTCTATCAAAGATTTTGGCAGGTTAGTAGCCTGGTCAAAATCCTCTATCAGGTGCTCATGCATCCATGAATAAAGCTGTTTAGCCCTAAACTTTTTCTGGCCCATGTCCTCTAGAAATTGTGTCAGTTCGCTTAAAGTGAGCGATTTTATGTCTATTTTATCTTCCATTAATAATCTCCAAATAAGACAGGCTTAGCCTATAAAGACTAGCCCTTTATAGCATGTATCAAGCCTATCCCTAAAAATCAAATAAGAAGCCCATCTCTTAAGAATCAGAATCAGCATCAGGCCTCTCTCTTGAGTCTTGCTATAAAAAAACCATCTTGAAAGCCCTTGCTTGGCAAAATTCTCAACTCATCTTCAACCTTAGAATAGGTCACATCTTGCTTGTCAAGGATATAAGCCACATTGGCCTCGTTCTCATCCCAGTTAAGGGTGCAGGTAGAGTAAATCAAATATCCGCCCGGCTTTACATATTTTACAGCTCGGTCAAGAATCTGTCTCTGTAAAGAAGCCAGAGATTTGAGGTCTTCCTCTTTTATATTGTACTTTATATCAGGCTTTCTGCCGCATATTCCAAGGCCAGAGCAAGGCAAATCCGCTATGACAAGGTCATATGAATCAGCTTCAAAGTTATCTTCCCTTGCGTCGGCCTCCATGATATCAATATTTGTCAGGCCAAGTCTCTCAACATTTTCCCTGATGAGGTCTGTCTTATCGAAAGTCAAATCACATGATGTCACATGGCCCTGACTTGCTATAAGAGCAGCATTTATGCTCTTTCCACCAGGAGCCGCGCAAAGATCAAGGATTTTTGCATCCTTCTTTATAAGGCCACCCTCACCTGCCATCATGGAGCTCAGGTCCTGAACCTCAAACAGTCCCTCGGCAAATGTTTCAAGCCCATCTAACCTGTCGACTTTAAGTATCCTAATGGCATAATCAGGTATCTTGAGTCCTAGTTCATCAGCCCTTTTTACAAGCTCAGCTTCTTCCCCTATAAGGCAGGCTTTAAGGCCTTCAGCCTCAAGTCTGGCAAGCAGGTCCTTAGGGCTAATCTTTGAAGTATTGGTACGTATATCTATACTTCTCTTCTCATCAAAGCCATCAAGAACTTCTTCTATTTTCTCCTGGCCAAGATAAGCTATATAGTGCCTGATAAGCCATTCAGGAAAAGAGTATTTTAGGCTGAGATAAGAGACAAAGTCCTTATCCCTGTCAGGATAAGCTATATTCTTATACTCTCTAGCCACTGTCCTTAGGACACCATTTACAAAGCCCTTTAGATTCATAAAATGGTGTAAATTAGCCAGCTTCACGGCCTCATTACAGGCTGCCGAATCAGGTACAGAGTCCATGTACTTAATCTGATAGGTAGCCATTCTTAAGATATTTCTAATATAAGGCTTTTGCTTATTAACCTTGGTGTTTGAAAAATTATTGATAATATAATCAAGCTCTATTCTCTTTTCTGTCACACCTCTGACAAGGACAGAGATAAAGGCTCTCTGTGTCTTTTCGAGGTAGGCATACTTATCAAGGGCCTGCTTTAGAGCCTTATGTGATGCAGCCGGTTCCTTGTCCATAAGTGTAAGGACCTCAAGGGCTATATTTCTTGGATCATCAAGACCAATTTTGCCTGATTTTTTCTCAGTCATCTCTTCTTCCTCCAAAGAGCAAAATCAGTCTTAAAAGCTGAAGTATAGATGAAGCTGCTGCCGCAACGTAAGTCAAGGCTGCTGCTGTCAGCATACTTCTTGCTCCAGAGAGCTCAGAAGAGTTAAGGATATTGAGGGCCTTGAGATTATCTAAGGCTCTTGAAGAGGCATTAAACTCAACTGGAAGTGTGACAATCTGAAAGAGCACAGCCGCAGAGAAGAGAATAATACCAATATCAATTAACATAGCATTTGTGCCAAGGACAAGACCTGCCACAATACAAATCCATGAAAACTTTGAACCTATATTGGCAACTGGCACAAGGCTTGATCTTATTGAAAGAGGAGCATAACCCTTGTTGTGCTGAATTGCATGACCGCACTCATGGGCAGCAACAGCGACAGCTGCGATACTTCTCTCATCATATACAGTGCTAGATAAGTTGACAGAGCATGTTCTTGGATCATAGTGATCTGTAAGGCTTGCACCTATAGGCCTGATTGAGACATTGGTGATTCCATTGGCAATAAGAATTCTCTCAGCCACCTCTCGTCCAGTGAGTCCCATATTTGTGTATGCTTTAGAATATCTTGCAAAACGGCCCTTTACCATAAGCTGTGCTATAAGGGTCAAGATAAATGCAATAATCATCAAGCCGTATGTTGGATCATAATAACCGTAGTATCCCATAAAACCTCCTTCTTGCCAGCTTTCTCACTGGCAAAAAACTGAAAGGAAATTGAAAAGTCAAAAAAAGCATTTTTGAATCTTAGCCTTTAAAAATTTTCCAAAAAATTAACTATATAAGCCTTCCAGCCTCAATCTTGTGTCCCTTTAAGAAATCTGCACAAGACATTCTCTTCTTGCCCTCTGCCTGCAGCTCGTTGAGTCTTAAAACTCCACTTCCGCAAGCTACATATATATTATTCTTGCTCACTGCAACAATTTTTCCCGGCTCAAAGTCAGAACTGTCACTTAGGCCCAAGAGCTTAAGCTCCTCCTGATCAGCCAAGTCTGCATCCCAGATTTTAAGCATCTTAGAGTCAAGACTTGTGTATGCACTTGGCCATGGATTCAGACCTCTGATCAGGCGCTCAATCTCCTCAGCTGAATTCTTAAAATCAATCTGACCTAGAGACTTTTTGAGCATGTGAACATAAGATGCACTTGCCTCATCCTGTTTTTTAGGCTCAATCTTGCCATCTTTCAAATCAGCCAGAGTCTTGATCAAAAGCTTAGCTCCAACGCCAGCCAGCTTATCAAAAAGACTTCCACCAGTCTCTTTTTTATCAAGTTCAAGCTCAGCCACCTCAAGTATGTCACCTGTGTCCAAGCCCACATCCATCTTCATAGTTGTAACGCCAGATACCTTATCTCCATTTATTACAGCCCACTGGATTGGAGCTGCACCTCTATACTTAGGAAGAAGTGAGGCATGAACATTGATACAGCCATATTTAGGCATATTGATAATGCTTTCAGGAAGAATCTGTCCATAAGCCACAACAACAATGACCTCAGCACCCAAAGCTTCAAGTTCCTTGATAAAGTCCTCATCTCTTGCCTTTTCAGGCTGAAGAACCTTAATGCCTGCCTCAAGAGCGCATTCCTTAACAGGCGAGTATGTCAACTTGCCACTTCTGCCCTTAGCTTTATCTGGCTGAGTGACAACTGCAAGAATCTCATGTTCAGATTCAATCAAAGCCTGTAGAGTCCCAACTGCAAAGTCGGGTGTTCCCATAAATACAAGTTTCATATTCTACCTCTTATTCCACTTATTACTCTATTACTGTATTACTGTGTTACTGTCTTGTTCTATTATTCTATTGCTCTCTTACTCTCTTACTATTTCTTCTCTCTTTGAGCTTACTCATCAATCTCCTCGGCCTCATCTGACACATCGTAGAGTTCTCCCTCTACCTTGTCTACATAGACCACGCCCTCAAGATGATCAAGCTCGTGGCATATACATCTTGCAAGGAGGTCATCAGCCTCGATTGTGTACTCATTCATATCGATATCAAATGCAGAAGCCTTGACATGAAGTGGTCTTGTAACCTCTCCAACCTTGCCTGGAACTGAAAGACAGCCTTCCTGTCCTGTCTGCTCACCGCTTGTCTCAAGAATCTGAGGATTGATCAAAACTAAAGGCTGATCTCCACAGTCAATTACTACTATTCTCTTTAAAACACCAACCTGTGGTGCTGCAAGACCAACTCCATTGGCCTCATACATTGTGTCGAACATGTCATCGACAAGTTCCTTGATATGTGGAGTTACAGCCTTAACTTCCTTGGCCTTCTTAGTTAAAATCTCATCACCCAAAACTCTGATATTTCTCAATGCCATATAATTACCTCTTTTCCTTTTCTACTCTTTTTTCTAATTTTCTAATCTTAGTATTTTTCTAGTCAAATTCATATGTCAGATATATATAAGACAAGAGGCCTTTTTCTGCCCCATAGAGGTCAAGCGCATCCTTAAAATCTGACAATCTTTCCCTGTCTACTGCCTTAATATACATAGTCTGATAATATTCATCATCCAGTTTGTAAGCATTCTGCTTGACTGGTCCCATAATTTCGAGGTCCTCAAAAGAAGTCCTCAAGTCCTTATCTACTTTCAAGTCATCGCAGGCTCTCTCAAGCTTTTCTACTGACTTTGACGAAATGTGAACTGTCAGCATATGTTCGACAGGGGGATATTTCATAAGACTTCTAAATGATATCTCCTCATCGTAGAAGGCCTTGTAATCCTGCCTTTGAGAGGCCACTATGCTGTAATTATCCGGCGAATATGTCTGAATAACCACATCTCCTGGCTTGGAATCTCTTCCCGCTCTACCTGCAGCCTGCACAAGGAGCTGAAAAGTTCTCTCGCTTGCCTGATATGTACTTGTATAGAGGGACATATCTGCCATCAACGCTCCAACCAGGGTTACAAGTGGAAAATCATGGCCTTTGACAATCATCTGAGTTCCTATCAAAATATCCGCCTCATGCTTGACAAATGCTGATAGTATCCTCTCATGGCCATGCTTATCCTTAGTTGTATCCTTGTCCATCCTAAGAATTCTAGCCTTAGGATAGAGCGTATGTAAAGCCTCCTCAATTTTCTGAGTTCCAGCCTTAATACCTGTAATATATTTTGAGCCACACTTAGGGCATATCCTATATGCATCCTGCTCATGGCCACAATAGTGGCATATCATCTTTCCATTTCTGTGAAGGGTTAGGGATATGTCACAGTGGGGGCACTTGATTACCTGACCACATTCCCTGCAGGATATAAAGCCAGCATAGCCTCTCTTGTTGAGGAAGAGCATAATCTGTTCCCCCTTGGCAAGCCTGTCATCCATCAATTCCTTCAGTTTTCTTGAAAAGATAGTTCTATTGCCTTCCTTGAGCTCAGCTCTCATATCTGCCACATAGACCTTAGGCAAGGCCTGTCCACTAGCCCTCTTATCAAGACTGAAGAGCTGATATTCTCCGCTCATAGCCTTATAGTAAGACTCGATTGAAGGAGTTGCAGAGCCAAGTATAACAGAAAGGCCATATAGCTTTCCCATGTGGACTGCTGTCTCTACCGCATTATAACATGGAACCTGACCACTCTTGTATGAAGTCTCATGTTCCTCATCCACAACTATAAGCCCCAGATGTGTAAACGGTGTGAAAAGGGCTGATCTTGGGCCTATCATTATATCGATTTCGCCCCTCATCGCTCTTATAAACTGATCATACCTCTCACCTGCCGACATCTTAGAATTAATGATAGATACCCTCTCGCCAAATCTGGCATAGAAGCGGGTCAAAGTCTGCATTGTCAGGGCAATCTCTGGTATAAGCATGATAACCTGCTTGCCAGCCTTGACATAATAGTCGATTATCTCTATATAGGTCAGGGTTTTACCACTTCCTGTAACACCGTGAATGAGGTAGGTCTTAGGAGTCTTATTTTCAAAGTCAGCTTTGACCTTTGATATTATCTCCTCTTGCTCAGCATTTGCCTCAAGGCAAACCTTGCTTTCCTCCTGGCCTCTCGATTTGATTTCATCAAGAATAGGAGACCTAAAGACTCTCTCTTCCCTGATATCTATCAAGCCTCTCCTGTTCAGGGAGGCAAGACTTGAAGCCGAGCTTGAAGATAGCTCTATCAGTTTCTTGCACTCGAAGCTTTTATCCTCAGAGCCCTGGGAATTCTCAGCCATATATCTCAGGATATTTGCCATTAGGAGCTGAGTCTTTCTTTTTTCAAATTCACCTGCATAAGTGAGAGCTTCTTCCCTGCTCACGGCCAATGTTGCATATTTTATGCTTTTGGCCTCAACCTTCTGCTTTACAGGAAGAACTGTCTTTAGGGCCTGAATCATGGTTCCACCATAGGAATGCCTTATCCATGCAGCCAGCTCAATCATGTCAGATACTGTGTGAAGTCTGTTTTCAACAACCTCGCTGAGATCCTTGATTCTACTCTTGTCTATAGAGGGTTTATCGCTGATTTCCATGACATAGGCGCTTATAGTCCTGTTGCCCCTTCCAAATGGAGCCTTGACCATAACACCGACTTTGACCTTGTCCCTGAGCTCATCAGGTATCCTGTACTGAAAAGGCCTATCCAGTTCTTCAAGTGTTATATCAACACAGCAATTAGCATATAAATCAGACATTAATCCCCTTTGCCTTCAACTTATCTACTGCATCCATGATGAGTTCAGCCTCTTCCATATGATGCTTAACGCCTTTAATTTCCTGATAGTTCTCATGGCCCTTACCTGCAAGAACGATAATATCGCCTTCCTTGGCATTTTCTATAGCGTAGAGAACTGCGTCAGCTCTGTCAGGAATCTCAATATAGTTCTTGCTTGTCTTCTCAATTCCAACTTTAATATCTTTTATAATATCGAGTGGGTCTTCAAATCTTGGATTATCGCTTGTGATGATTGTAAAATCAGAAAGCTGGCCTGAGACCTCACCCATCTCAAATCTTCTCTCACGCGACCTGTTTCCGCCGCAGCCAAAAATAGTCACTATTCTGCCTGGATTGTAGTCCCTCAAAGTTTCTAGAATACTCTTTAGGGCTATAGCATTGTGAGCATAGTCAATAATTATTGAGAATCTGTCAGATATATCAACCAGCTCAATTCTACCCTTAACCCTCGAATCAGCCAAGCCCTTGACAATCATAGAATCCGGTGCGCCCAAATTCTTAGCCACACTGATAGCACAGAGGGCATTGTAAACAGAGAATTTACCTGGCATATTAAGTGTCAATCGCTCCTCTATGCAAGAGCAGTCAAAAGTAAGTCCGATTTTACCCTTTGAAGAATAAAGGGCCATGTTGCTGGCCTTAAAGTCAGCCTCATGCTCAAGACCGTAGGTCTGAATCTGACAGCTAGCCTTCTCTATCATCTTCTTAGAATATGGATCATCAGCGTTAAAGATACCAATCTTGCTCTGTCTGAAGAGCATGGCCTTGCACTCCATATATTCCTCAAAGCTTTCGTGCTCGTTTGGTCCTATGTGATCAGGGCTCAGATTGGTAAATATTGCATAGTCAAAGATAATGCCCGCTGTCCTGTCAAGTTTCAGAGCCTGACTCGAAACCTCCATAACTACAGTCTTTATGCCTGCATCAAGCATTTTCCTAAATGTTTCATGCAGGGTGTAGGATTCAGGTGTAGTATTTTTGGACTGGGTGTGAACGTCACCAATAATCGTCTCAATGGTACCTATAAGGCCTGTTTTATGGCCACAAGCCTCAAGGATTTCCCTAATCATGTAAGTTGTAGTAGTCTTTCCCTTAGTTCCAGTGATACCTATTATGGTCATCTCATCCTGAGGACGGCCGAAATATTCCTGGGACATATAAGCCAGTGCCAGTCTGCTATTCTTAACCTGAATCAGGCAGGCCTTGTCCTTAATCAATTCAAGATCAAAGCTGGCGCCTTCCTGTACTACAATTGCACTAACGCCACTCTCTAAGGTAGCTGGAATATAGCTATGGCCGTCGCTCACTGCACCCACAATTGCGACAAATGCTGTGCCTGGCCCAACCTTCCTCGAATCGGATGTCAGGTTCTTTATTTCAATGTTGGCATCGCCAGCCAAAAGCTCATATTCTACATTTTTTAAAAGTTCTACTAACTTCATGATATACCTCTCAATTCAGAAAAGATTTTAACTTTTCCGTCTATAACTTATGAAAAGTTTATAACTTATGAAAAGTCTATAACTTATGAAAAGTCTTTAACTTTCCAATCTTTAAAATTTAGAAAAGACCTGTGATCTTTCCTGTCTTTTCATCCAGGCTTATTCCCTCTGCTGCTGGCTTAGTTGGCAAGCCTGGCATTGTAAGTATAGATCCTGTGAGAAGGACTACAAAGCCTGAACCAGAGTTGATATAAGCATCTCTTACATGAAGTGTAAAGTTTTCTGGTCTTCCAAGTTTTGAAGGATCATCTGAGAGAGAGTACTGAGTCTTTGCTATACATACGCTCAAGTCTGAGTATCCCATCTGCTCTATGTGCTTAATCTCCTTGAGAGCTGCCGGCTCAAACTCTACTCCGCTAGCTCCATATATCTCACGGGCAACCTTCTCAACCTTGTCTGTGATTGAATCCTCAGATTCATATATGTGGTGGAAGTCTGCCTTTTCAGTTTCAAGAACCTTAACCACAGCATTTGCCAGGTCAATTGCTCCTTCTCCGCCCTTCTCCCAACAATTGGCGAGTGCGAAGTGAGCCCCCATGTCCTTACAGTGCTTCTCTATAAAGGCGTGTTCAGCCTCTGTGTCTGTGTAGAAAGCGTTGAGAGTAACTATAACCGGAAGGCCATACTTCTTAATGCTCTCAATGTGCTTATCAAGATTTACGATACCCTTTTCAAGAGCCTCAAGATTCTCTTCAGATAAATCCTGCTTTGCAACTCCACCGTTGTACTTAAGGGCTCTAACTGTGGCAACCAAAACAACTGCATCTGGCTTTAAGCCTGCTGCTCTACACTTGATGTCAAGGAACTTCTCAGCTCCCAAATCAGCGCCAAATCCAGCCTCTGTAACTGTTATTTCAGAAAGTTTCATAGCAAGCTTTGTGGCTCTGACTGAGTTACATCCGTGGGCTATATTGGCAAATGGGCCGCCATGTATAATTACTGGGTTGTGCTCAAGGGTCTGTAAAAGGTTAGGCTTTATTGCATCCTTGAGGAGGGCAACCATGGCACCTGTAGCCTTTAAATCCTTGGCAAATACTGGCTCTCCATCCATATTGTAGGCCACAATTATTCTATCTAATCTAGCCTTTAAGTCTTCTAAATCCTCGCAAAGGCATAGAATAGCCATAATTTCAGAAGCAGCTGTGATTGTGAAATGTTCCTCGCGAATGACTCCGTCAGTCTTTTTGCCCATTCCAACCATAACGTTTCGAAGGGCTCTGTCATTCATATCAAGACATCTTTTCCAAACAATTCTCTTACTGTCTATGTTCAAAGGATTTCCATGCATAAGGGAATTGTCGAGCATAGCAGCCAAAAGGTTGTTAGCGCTTGTTATTGCATGAAAATCACCTGTAAAGTGAAGATTGAGGTCCTCCATAGGTACAACCTGTGAATATCCGCCACCTGCAGCTCCTCCCTTAATTCCAAAACAAGGTCCTAAGGATGGCTCTCTCAAGGCAGCAACAGTCTTCTTACCAATCTTATTGAGACCCTCTGTGAGTCCTATACTGATTGTTGTCTTACCCTCACCAGCTGGTGTTGGGTTGATTGCTGTGACAAGGACTAGTTTTGAATCTTTATTATTTGCAAACTTCCTAATGCTTTCTTCAGAAATCTTAGCCTTATATTTTCCATAGAGCTCAATATCGTCCTCATCAAGCCCAATCTTTTTTGCTACTTCTGTAATCTTTTCAAGCTGAGCTTCCTGTGCAATTTCAATATCACTTTTTGCTGACATATTTCTCCTTCTAAGAACACTTTAGGTTCATTCCAATCAAAGTTTTTTCTTTTCTCATAATTCTAATGACTGAGGATGAATAGCCTTATCAAGGGCTTTTGACCCTCAATAAAGCTTAATTCATCAATTAATAATCCCATATTAATTACTCATTCATCATATTCTCGTACTGTTCCATTGTAACAAGGACATCCCTCGGTTTATTGTTGTCCTTCTCAGGACCCACAATCCTTGCCTCGCAGAGCTGATCAACAATTCTGCCCGCTCTGTTATAGCCAACCTTGAGAGCTCTTTGCACCATAGATATCGATGCCTTCTTCTTCTTTATCACTAACCTGGCTGCCTGATCAAAGTAGGAATCTCTGTCGTCGTCACTTGCCTTCTCTGCCACAAGTCCAGCTTTCTCAATCGAGAGCTCTACAGCGTGATTATAGACACCCTCATCAGGATTTTGTGCCTTGAGGAAGTCAACCACTCTTGTGACTTCATCATCAGAGACATAAGCTCCCTGCACCCTGACTGGCTCTGGATAGCCAGAAGGGAAAAAGAGCATATCTCCATGTCCTAAGAGTTTTTCAGCTCCATTCATATCGAGGATAATTCTCGAATCGATGCTCGATGACACCGAAAGAGCTATTCTTGAAGGAACATTGGCCTTGATAAGGCCTGTGATAACATTGGCCGAAGGTCTCTGGGTTGCAATCACAAGGTGCATACCGCAGGCTCTTGCCAACTGGGCAATTCTTACAATCAAATCCTCGATCTCAGATGGAGCCACCATCATAAGATCTGCCAACTCATCAATAATTATGACAATCTGTGGCATCTTCTCTATAATCTTGCCATCTTTAGTAGGCTTACCGGCAACGCGCTTATTAAAGTGATTGATATCTCTGACACCAAATCTGGCAAACTTCTGATATCTGTCTGTCATCTCACTGACCGCCCATGTAAGAGCAGCCACTGCCTTCTTTGCATCTGTGACAACAGGTGTGAGCAGGTGTGGGATTCCGTTGTAGACACTAAGTTCTACCATCTTCGGATCAATCATAATCATCTTTACCTCATCAGGCTTAGCCTTGTAGAGGATAGACATAATGATTGTATTGATACATACTGATTTTCCTGAGCCTGTAGCACCGGCAATCAGCAAATGAGGCATTTTAGCTGCATCAGCCACAACTATCTGACCTGCAATATCCTCACCGGCTCCAAAAGAGAGAAGTGACTTGCTCTCGGCAAATTCTTTAGATTTCATCATCTCTCTAAAGTAGACAGGTCTTGGGTTCTTATTAGGAACCTCTATACCCACTGCAGCTTTACCTGGAATTGGTGCCTGTATAATAATATCACTTGCTGCAAGGTTAAGCTTGATATCATCTGTAAGCGAAACTATCTTGCTGACCTTAACTCCCATTTCAGGCTGCATCTCGTATCTTGTAACAGTTGGGCCACAGGAATAACCTGTGATATTAACCTTAACTCCAAAGTTTTGAAGTGTCTGCTGCAGTCTTCTGGCTGTATACTGATGTTCCTCAGTCTGGTCCTTGGTTTTTTCCACAGGATGATTATCCAAAAGATCAATCTTAGGAAGCTGATAGGCCACATTTTTCTTGGCTTTCTGCTCCCTCTCTTTTGCGCTGTAATCGGTCATAAGAGCTGAGCTTGTATCTTCCCCATCAAAATCCGAAGCCAAGCTTGTATCTTCCTCATCATTATCTGAAGCCAAGCTCCTGTCTTCCCCGTCCAAATCCGAAGCCAAATTTTTATCTTCTTCATCATAATCTGAAGCCAAGCTCCTATTTTCTTCATCAAAATCAGAGGATGAGCTGTCATAATTAGGCGCTTTATCTTCCTGGTCAGCATTCTCATAAGACTCTTTTTCATCTTGGCTTGTCTCATATGTATTCAAGTCATCTAAGAAGCTTACAGGCTTAGTCTTTGAGACAAAATAATCCTGACTACCAGACTTTGGCTTTGCAAAAAGATTGTCATTATCAGGCTCGTTGCCAACTATGGACAAGACCTGATTGTCGTCATCTTCGAAATCTCCAAATATATCGCCGGATGTCGGTGCCTGGTTGAAATCAAGCTTTTCCACCTGGTTTGGATCATATATATCAGTGCTAAACTCATCCTTGATATCTGAACCATCTATCAGGCTTGACAAGTTAATGCTGACCTCCTCAAGATTTTCCGGCTCTTCAGGAAGCTTGAGATTGTCTGTAACGCCAAGTCGTTTTTTTCTATATTTTTCTTCAAAGGCTTCCTGGCGCTGTTTAAAGATTTCCTCTTTCTTTTTGAGCTTTTCTAATCTCTGCTCTTCCAGAATTCTAGTCTGCTCTTCAACTTCGCGCTTTCTCGCCTCAGCAAGAAGCTTTTTCTGCTCTAACTGAAGCTTTCTTGCCTCGTCAATCTTAGCCTTCTCCTCACGGCGCAGGCGCTTCTCCTCAAGCCTTTTCTGTCTGAGTTCCTGTCTTGCACGAAGCAGCTCTTCCTTGTCTTTATCAAGGTTTAGGCCCTCATCAGCGCCAAGGTCTTCCTGATAGGAAGGCTTGCCGTAAGACTTATTATCATTTCTTCTTTCCTCCAGCTCCTCATACATCCTCTGTCTTGATTCCATAGAGTGAGTTCTGTAGGCGTCTATATCGCCCCTGGCTGTGTGAACAGCCTGGCTGCTCTTCTCTCTGATAAAGGCAAAGCCATCGATAAGAGATCTCTCAGAGATTATAATTGCACAGATAATTGATATAACTGTAAGAAGAACCATTGTTCCAAAGAAGCCGATAGGTGAGAGTAACTTTACTATAATTCCACCTATCAATCCGCCTCCTGCACCATATTTGGCGCTCTCAGTAAAGTACATGCCAAGGCTTGCTATGCTTACTTCAGGATCATTGGTAATCCTTGTCACATAAGCTGTCATCATAGCCATAAGTACTGCTATGGCCGCAATCTTGACCCTTACAACCTCTCTGTTTCTGCGATTGATTGCATAGTAAACAGTGCAGCCTGCCAAGAGCAGTGGGAATATATATTCAATAATTCCAAAGAGTCCAAAGAAAAGCTTTTTCAGGACATATCCCGCCTTGCCAGCGAGTTCAAAATTGCTTAAGAGAAGTATGAAGCTCAAAGCCAAAATCAGGACAAATGCTATCTCTTCGCCTACACTTGGACTGCTTCCTCTCTTTCCTGTCCCTCTGCTTCTTGCTGTCTTAGCAGGAGCCTTACGGCTAGATGTAGCTGCAGATACCTTTCTAGAGCTTGTCTTAGAACCGCTCGCCTTTGAAGTAGACTTTTTTCTTGCAGAATTTGTACTTTTGCTGCCGGTCTTGCTATTATTCTTCTTTTTTGCACTACCGTCTGCCATTTAATTAATCCTCGTCTTCTGTATTTTCCTCAGAATATCCCTGACGCTTTCTAGCCATCTCATCGTTCTCAAGATACTCATCATAAGTTGTTATCTTGTCGATAAGCTTTCCGCCAGGAACGATTTCCATAATACGATTTGCTGTTGTCTGTATAAACTGATGGTCGTGTGATGTAAAGATTTCTACACCATTGAACTTAATCAAAGCATTGTTGAGAGCTGTGATTGATTCCATATCAAGATGGTTAGTTGGATCATCGAAGATAAGTACATTTGAAGCCATAATCATCATCTTAGAGATAAGGCAACGAACCTTCTCACCACCGGAGAGAACCTTAACCTTCTTTACTCCATCCTCACCAGCGAAAAGCATACGGCCCAAGAAACCTCTTACATATGTTGGATCTGGGTCTGGTGAGAACTGTGTGAGCCACTCAGCTATATTGAGCTCATTGCTGAACTCCTTTGTGTTGTCCTTAGGGAAGTAAGCCTGGCTTGTTGTAACACCCCACTTAAACTCACCCTCATCAGGCTCTTCCTCACCCGCAAGAATCTTAAAGAGCATTGTTGTAGCCTTCTCATTGCTTCCAACAAAGGCAATCTTATCATCGTGATTTACGATGAATGAAACATTATCAAGTAACTTCTCTCCATCGACTGTCTTTGAAAGGTTCTCTACAACTAGGACATCGTTTCCGATCTCACGCTCTGGTCTGAAATCAATGTAAGGATATCTTCTGCTTGAAGGCTTGATATCGTCAAGTTCAATCTTTTCAAGAGCTCTCTTTCTTGATGTAGCCTGCTTTGACTTAGAAGCATTGGCCGAGAATCTCTGGATGAACTCCTGTAATTCCTTAATCTTTTCTTCCTTCTTCTTGTTAGCTTCCTTCATCTGCTTGATGAGGAGCTGGCTTGACTCATACCAGAAGTCGTAGTTACCAGCATAGAGCTGAATCTTAGCATAGTCTATATCTGCAATCTGAGTACATACCTTGTTTAAGAAGTAACGGTCATGAGATACCACGATTACAGTGTTCTCAAAGTTGATTAAGAACTCCTCAAGCCAAGCGATGGCATCAAGATCCAAGTGGTTTGTAGGCTCATCGAGAAGAAGGATATCTGGATTACCAAAGAGAGCCTTGGCAAGAAGAACCTTAACCTTATTGCTACCGTCAAGTTCTGCCATCATCTTGTAGTGAAGATCTGGATCTACGCCAAGACCATTGAGCAACTGAGCAGCATCAGATTCTGCCTCCCAACCATTCATATCGGCAAATTCTGCTTCAAGCATACTAGCCTTGTTGCCATCCTCCTCTGTAAAAGGATCGTGGGCATATATTTCATCTTTTTCCTTCATGATCTGATAAAGTCTCTCATTACCTCTGATAACTGTATCAAGGACCATGCAATCGTCATATTTAAAGTGATCCTGCTCGAGGAATGAAATTCTCTGACCAGGTGTAACAGCTACGTCACCCTTGCTAGGCTCAATCTGGCCTGTAAGAATCTTCAAAAATGTTGACTTACCGGCACCATTTGCACCAATCAAGCCATAGCACTGACCCTCTACGAATTTAATATTTACATCTTCAAACAGCGCTTTCTTACCTACTCTAAGGGTTACGTTGTTAGCACTTATCATTATTCAAATCCTCCAATTCTCTTCTAAAAAAATATGCCTTAATAGACATAAACATACAGATTAAATTCTACTATATAATGCAAATATTTTCAAGCAAACATAAAAGCCCTAAATTGTCCTATTTAGAACAATTTAGAGCTTATATTTTAAATAAATTTACTGTTTTTTCTTAGACCTTCATTTAATATTTTTTCTCTTTGTCGATAAAGATAAAACAGCAAGAAGTCCAAGAGATAAACTAGAGAGGATAAGCCAAATATATAGGCCCGACTCATCACCTGTCTTTAGTTTATTATCTGACTTTAGGGCTTGATCAGAAGGCTCAGTGCTTGGAGCTGAATCACGGACAAGTTCTGTCATATAGCAATTGTTAAGGATAACATAAGCATTATCGCTCCAAGGACGAGCCAGACGATATGAGTTATCTGTCACATTATCCTCTTTTAAGAAACGACACTCGTTAAATACAAAGCCATATTTGCTTGAAGCATTGGTTCTTGGTGATATAAAGTAGCCTTCAGGCTTCTTGTCTGTGTATCTGCCTATGATGTCACATGAATTGAAGAGGGCTGTTGCTGAACCGCTGATTACATCCATGTTTCCATAAATTTTGCAATTTTCTAAGAGGTTTCTTGTCATCATGCTAATACTTGCAAGGTATGCCGCCAGCTTTTTTAGAAATCCTTTTCTTCTCTTTTATTCTTCTCTGCTCTATTTAGGAATGCTCCCTCATATATTCTATCATCCCCTGTGTACAATAGATAAGAGCCGGCAATTCAGACTCATACATAGGCTTCATATTGATAAAATGATCAACGATAGTATTAATGCAATATCTAAAGTCCTCAAGACTCATTCTCTTATTCATCCTGATTACTTCTTCCTTCCAATAGCCCGCTGTAATCTCTGAGGCAATTCTCAGAATATCAATATCATCTTTTGATCTGTAATTAATGTAATTGTTGAGCCAGGCATAGTCCTGTGAAGGCAATCTAAAGCCCTCCTGAGCTATAACTACAAGCCTGATTGCATCTTTTTTACACAGTCTGCGTATAATGCCCAATTCAGCCAAATTGTCTGCATTGTTAAAATACTCTTCTGATTCAATTATAATGCAATACTTTTCAGCCTTAATCAGAGCTTCAAGCATAAGAGCTTTCTTATCATACTCATCAAAGCCTCCATTTTCATTCCACTCATCAGACTCAACATAGGACCTATTGAGCTCACAATCCCCCTCTTTATCCTTTTGTTCAAATCCGACAACTGCCCCATAAGAGCTCATCTCAGCCACTCTATCCCTGACCTGAATCCAATCAGGATCTTCCTGCTCTTGCTGAAATCCATATACTTCCCTTGAATACGGCCCATGCTCTAGATTCATATAGGAGTACTCACTCTTATAGTTCATGATACCTATGCCAAATTCACTCAACCTCTCCCATAAGACATCTGCGATGCTCAAGTCATCACAACTTCCTTCATAATAGCTTAAATACATAATCTCTCCCCCATATTAAATAAACAAGCCCAAGTAAAACATAATCATATTATAAGTATTATTCCTCTCAATATTATTTGGATTCCACAATTTCATCTAATCTCGGAATATATTTTTAGCATTTTTTTGACTTTTAGGTCTAAAAACTCTATAATATCTCTATATTAGTGCAACAATTGTTGCCTGGATTGGAGAAATTATGGATGACAAGAAAATAGTTGTTGCTCTCGGCCGTAACGCATTCGGAGAGACTTTTCACGAGCAACAGGAAAATGTTAAAAAAGCCGCTGTAGCTATAGCAGACTTGGTAGAAGCAAAGTATCGTGTAGTAATCACACACAGCAATGGACCTCAGATTGGTATGATTCAGACAGCTATGACTGAGTATGCCAGATTAGATCCAGAAGATCGTACTGTAGCTCCTATGTCAGTTTGTGGCGCTATGAGCCAGGGTTATATAGGCTACGACCTCCAGAATGCAATCCGTGAGGAATTGCTTAACAGGGGTATTTATAAGACAGTATCTACAATCATCACTCAGGTCAGAGTTGATCCTTTCGATATCGCATTCAGCGAGCCAAGCAAGATTATCGGCAGAGTTATGACAAAGGAAGAAGCTAAGGCTGAAGAGAACAAGGGCAATTATGTAATTGAAGAAGAGCCTGGCAAGTTCCGCAGAATCATTGCTTCACCTATGCCAATTGACATCTATGAAATCGATGCAATCAAGGCCTTACTCGATGCAGATCAGGTTGTAATCGCCGCAGGCGGCGGTGGAATCCCAGTACTTCAGCAGTCTTCACACTTAAAGGGTGCAAGTGCAATCATAGAGAAGGACTACACAGCAGCAACACTTGCTGACAGAATTGGTGCTGACACTCTTCTCTTCCTCACAGCTTACGACAAGCTCACAATCGGTAAGGGAACAGATGATGAGAAGCAGTTCGATACTGTATCAGCACTTGATCTTCACGATTATATCAAGCAGGGTCACTTCCCAGCTAAGACTACCTTCCCTAAGGTTGATGCTTCAATCCGTTTTGTGGCAGCTGACAATAACCGTCGTGCTGTTATCTCTAACTTGGATAAGGCTAAAGAGAGTCTTGACGGCAAGAACGGAACTACAATCACAGCTTAATTGCTCAAATGATCTATTGATCTTTGGCTCAAAGGCTTAATAAATTCAATTAAAAAGGCATGCCAAGCCAGTTGATATGTTAAAACACATATTCTACTGACCTGACATGCCTTTATTTAATTTAAATTTGCTTATTAGAGCTTATCAATAACCCCAGTCCTCATCATCGTACTTTTCAAGGAAACTGTGTCTTTGACCATTAAGCTTATAGCCCAAGGTTTTGTTTAGGACCACATTTTCCTGGGATCTGAAGATATTTTTCTCAACACAAGGATTAGTCTCCTTCAGCTTAGCTATGAGCATCTTGGTCTCCAAGCGCTTAGAGCCAGAATCTCCATTGGCCCTGCATGTTGTGCAGGTATCTGTAAACTTGCAGGCACACTGTATAAAGTGTAGTCCATTGTAATCCCTGAAGTGCTTTATATCATCCTCTCTGACATAATACATAGGTCTGATAAGCTCCATCCCCTCAAAGTTCGTGCTGTGAAGCTTAGGCATCATGGCCTGATACTGGCCAGAGTAGAGCATACCCATAAGAATAGTCTCAATCACATCATCAAAGTGGTGGCCAAGAGCAATCTTATTGCAGCCATATTCCTTGGCCTTGCTGTAGAGATGACCTCTTCTCATCCTGGCACAGAGGTAACATGGACTCTTTTCGACCTCATATACCGAGTCAAATATGTCTGATTCAAATATATGGACTGGTATGCCGAGAAGTTTTGCATTGTTCTCAATAACTCTGCGATTCTGTTCATTATAGCCCGGGTCCATTACAATGAACTCAAGCTCAAAAGGAATCTTATTATGTCTCTTCAACTCCTGAAAGAGCTTAGCCATCAACATAGAATCCTTGCCGCCTGAGATGCAGACAGCAATCTTATCTCCCGGCTTAACAAGCTCATAATCATTGATAGCCTTGACGAAAGGCACAAATATGTCCTTTCTAAATTTCTTTCTCAGACTCTTTTCAATATTTTCCCTTGTCTCCTCATCATTGGCCAATCTGAGGGCATTGTAGGCAACAAACTTTCCGTAGCCTCCCAGCAGATTATAGGCATCATATCCCTCCTCATTGAGTTTAAGGGCCACGTCCTCACTCAGTCTGCCATACTTACATATAACGACAAGTTTGCTGTTTTTAGGAATTCTATCTCTAGCCCCCTGCATAAGGGCATCATAAACTATATGTATAGAGCCTGGTATAGAGTCATGGTTGTAATCATCTTCATCCCTGACATCAAGAATTATATAATCCTCCCTTGGCATTTTATCAAGCTCTTCTACGCTGATTTCCTTAAATTCATCACTTTGCATCATCACAGTTTCTATTCCTTCCGCATGAGGCGCAGTTGCCGTTACAACCTGTATTGCTATCATGTATATTCTTATTTCTAAAGTAAGTAGCAAGAACATAAAGTCCAAGCACAAGTATAAGGAGCGCAGCTCCAACTAAAATTTTTAAAATCATATATACCTCTCTTCTTTTTACTTGATAGGGGCTCAATCATGCTTTATTATAGATATGGACGTTTTACCCTTACAGATTAATTAAGCTATGAAAGAATAAAATATGAAAATATTAAATATCTATACTGGCGGCACCATATCATCTGCTTTCAATACAGATGGTGTCATTAGTGTAAAAGAAAACCAAACTTCCAAAATCATAGATTTATACCGAGATTTTGCAAGAAATAGTGACTTCGATGATTCCTCAGATATAGAATTCTGTGAACTTTCCCCTTACACCATCTTGAGCGAAAATTTAAGCTCAAGCTACCTCTTAAAACTGATTGAATGCCTGAAAGAACCCCTTAAGGATTCAAGTCTAGACGGCATAATTATAGCTCATGGAACCGATACATTACAATACACAGCTTCAATCCTTAGCTATATTTTCTGTAATGCAAGGATTCCTATAGTTCTTGTCAGTGCAGATTTTGTCATGGATGACCCCAGGTCCAATGCTATTATAAACTTCACAAGCGCTGTCAATTTCATACGCGATTGCCATGCCAAAAACATAATAAATTTTGAGGATATAAAACTCTCTGGCGGAGTTTTTGTCAGCTACTGTAATGTCAGCGGTTATCCTACAATCCACCTAGGCTCTAGGCTTTCAAATCCAGTACTTTTGAGTGCCGACCTAGACAGCGTTTTAGAATCTGAACTATGTATATATACAGGTCATAAATTCAAGCTCAATCCTAACTGTTCACTAAAAAATATGGAGCCCCTTCCACTAGACATAGAAAATATAAGGCTTTGTGAGACGAGTGATTCTGTCTTGAGATTGCGTCCATATCCAGGTTTTAGCTATGATCTCATATCAGATACATATCTTGACAGGGTTAAAGTCGTCCTTCATGAGACTTTCCACGCCGGCACCTGCGCTATAAGCCCTGATTTCATAGCATTTACCCAAAAGTGCAAGGCAAGAAATATACCAATCTATATATCCGGTCTCAACAAGCACGAAAAGGTCTATGAGACATCTGCCCGCTACCAGGAGTTATCAGTTGAGGTTCTAGAGCCATCTTCTACAATTGGAGCCTACTGCAAACTTTGGCTGGCCCTGAGCAATGATCTTGATATCAGAGAAGTAATGAGAACATGCTACAGTTCTGACTGGGTCTGACAATTCGCGTAAGGAACGTAGTAATTCGCCAGAGGAACGCCTCTCGTATATAGCATAGGGAAAAGCTCGATTTTTCAATCAGAAGTTCCTGAAAGACGACCGCCAGACTATGCTATAAGTCCGCCTGCGGATGCTGTTCCCGACGATGAAGTCGATCGATTAAAACCACGCAATAGCGCGGTTTGCGGGGCTCACGAAACTGGGTTGGCCCCAATTTGGCCCCACAAAAACAACAGTTGCA
>Ga0326512_10000425_pt1 | contig 36909 bp, 42 predicted proteins | sample 1_2617_0518_D_FD_203652 | JGI IMG/M metagenome (GOLD analysis project Ga0326512, IMG submission 203652) | Bovine rumen microbial communities from UC Davis, California, United States - 1_2617_0518 | ecosystem: Host-associated > Mammals > Digestive system > Stomach > Rumen | place: USA... | reverse complement strand
CTAAGTCCGCTGTCGGCCCTCAGGTCGTTTGTTAAGGAAATATTACACTTTTTAACATTTCGGAGCGTGTGAGAGCGTGAGGAAGACTCAGACTCTTGCGGATACGAAGGAGGTGTTGATAATCTTGAGCCGTTCTGAGTACTTCGTCCAGATGCACTTGTCCATCGCATCACCGAAGTGTGTCGCCTCTTCAGGTGCAACAGAAGACTTGCGCTCTGATGATTTGTCCTTTGCGAATCGGCCTTTGCTATCCTCCGTTACGGAGGTGTTCTGCATGGAGATAACCAGCTTAGGGCAGCGTGTGGCGTTGATGCGAACGATGGGGAATCGTTCGTCGGTCTCTGCGAGGATGTACGACCATAGTAGAAACTTGTCGTGTTGCGGTGGTTCCATACCTGCATGCACGCGAGACGTAACCTTCCATCCATTCTTGTTCAGGCGGTCGATGAACATCTCGTTATACGACTTCTTCGCATTCGCTGTCCGCACATCACCATAGCGGTCGCGGAGGAACGTGACCTCCTTGCAGCCATGGAAGCGGTAGTAGTAGCAGAACCTGTCGGCGATGGTGTTCACATCCGTGTCGGCGTTCTTGTCATTACGTCGCACAAAGAACTCATTGATGGCGTTGTGTATCGGGCGTTCACTGTGCTGCTGAGAATGGAAATCGAAGTTACGTTCCTGGTGTACTATAAGGAAGGATGCAGCGCTACCCCAGTCCGCCGACAGCTCCAGCGGTCGCCGCGTATCGCAGTCTGCATCAGCCCTGCTGTCGTCAGCTTCGCGCAATGCCTGCCAATCGTAGTCGGTGTTCTCAGCCACATCGCGCACATAGGAATTGTTATAGGCATTGTAGTAGAGATGTCTGTCCTCGAGTCTGTAGTAAGCATTGTCGACGGTGTCGTTCTTCCTGTTCAGTATCTCCACCATGAACGAGAGCTTGTCCATTAGATTGTATTGGTTAACGATGTACTGCATGCCCAGGTTATCGATGTTGTCGAAGACGGAGCCGAGCAGGAACAGTGTGCCATCTTTCGAGACAAACGGAGTTATCTCCTTGCGCAGTCGTACCACCTCATTCCACAGCTCTTTGAATGCATGCACATCGTTCTGTATCTTCGCCTCGATGAGCTGCATCTGCACATCGACGAGCCTGTTCCACTTCGCGAACAGATTGATGCCGCGCTCACGTTCGTAATACTCCGCCGGAGCAGTCAGCCACTGTTGGTCAAGCGTGTAAGGCATGGAAGACACAAAGAGGTTGCCGTGATGCTTCTTCAATGGGTGAGGCGAGCGCTTTCCAAAAATGTGCTCGTTACCTCGGTTGGTAGGTGCTACCTCCATGTCGAACTTCACCTTGTTAATAGTCAGCGCCTCGTCGGTGATATTGAAATCCGCATTCGGGCCACGACTGTTACCTTCCTGTGTGAGGATGTAGAGAATGTGCCCATTCGCAAAGGAGATAACATGATCGTATTGCATAATGTGCTCGTAGGGAGTATACCATCCTGCTGGCGGAGTTCGGCAAACGACATAGTCACCTGAATGCGTCTTGTAGTCGTAGGGCTTATAGCCTAATCGGTCGAGGTAGTTGAACGTCGACGGCAGCGTCTTCGTCAGCGCCTGCCCGATGGTAGCCTGTGCAAGAGTTGTCACACCCCTAGGCATGAGGCGCACGTTCTCGTCCACCTCGTAGCCGACGATGAACGACTTTCCTGTACCACGCGACCATATACAATACTTCTGCTTAGCCTGCAGCATGATGAACTGCCACTGCGCTGCATTGACATGCAAGGGAACTTGATTCGTCAAGATGCCTCCTTTCGCTGACAGATATACTTAATCGCAGTGTTCACCGTCCGCATGATGAGCGTGCGGATGGAAGACGGCTGCTTGCTCCGCTTCCGCTGAATAAGCAGGAACTCACGCATGAAGAAGTCTGCATTCCACTCGTCACGCTGACACATCTGATGAATAGACGCGTTGGTCACGTTCTCCATCTTCTCGAGCAGGTCCTCCGACGTGAGCATCTTCTCCAGCTCGTTCTTCACCTCTGTTGCTGTTGCTGTCATCTTCTTCATGTGTTCATGATTTCTTCAGCCTCAGCCTCGTCGATAGGCTGCTGCATGATGTCAATGATTTCTTTTAGTTCCTTCGGCTTCAGTCCCTGCACATCCTCTACGGGCTTGAACTCCATCGAACCACCTACGTTCACCTGTATGTAGAACTGATTCTTGCCCATGCGGTTCGGGTCGTCGATGGCTTCAGGTTTCTCACCGATGATTTTATGCAGCACCTTCTTTGCCTCGTTCCAAGCCTTCAGGTCGTTACGCTTCTGGGCAAGTGCAATAAGTTTCAACTGGTCGCGAATCTGCCAGATGTGCCAGAAGTGCCAGTCAAAGGTATGCTTCGTCTTATACACCATCTGCGCAAGATGGATGTCCCGGTTAATCGTCCATTGAGCGACATTGTATTTCTTCAGCATAATCTTCACGATGTCGCTCTCGTTAGGATAATCATCCAGCAGGCGTGCTGCCGTTATCACCCGGTCGAACTGCTCCTTATTGCATTCGGGCAATGGGTTGTTCTTCGGATCTAAAATGTGCGCCTGGATGACCTCAAAGCTCAAGTCCGTCAGTTTCGCCCTTTTTACTGTACTCATTTTCCAACTGTTTTATTCTGTCCTCGATGTACCATTTTGCCTTCTTCAGGTCTTCTATCTCCTTCTCACGTTCGCTCATTCCATCTTCTTTCTTCAGTCCGCAGCGCCACAAATACTTAATGGCATTGCCCACGCTGAAGCAGTAATGTCGCGTGATTTCTATACACTCCACACCCGATGGATGCGAGGTGTAGTGCTTAGGATGATTAACTCTGTCCATAGTCATCTATCCACCAGTGCCACATGTAAAATTTACTCATACCGCTTCGCCAGTTCGTAGTCCATCTTGGAAATCGCCTCGGTGAGGTGCTCGATTTGCCGCTCAAACTTTACCCGTCTTGGGCAGTCGGGCATGGGGTTGATGGTCTTCCGCTTCGATGGAGCCTGGTACTTCAACAAGTTCTCCTTGCGTGTGCGCTGCGTCACTGCCGATTTCCGCTTCGTTATAAGCGTCTCGGTGTCCATCTTCTCATAGTCGGTGACCTCTTCTACCTTCCTGGCAGGTTCCTTTCTCTGCACCTGTTCAGCCTTCTTGATTTCCTCCGTTGACGGTTCTTCGCCCGCTTTGTCGTAGCGTTCGCGCAGCTGCCAGTACTGTTCCATCTTCGTCGTCAGCTCGTCCATCTCCTCACTCAATGCCTTGCGCTTTGCCGTCACTGCAGCGTCGTTGGTGTCTGGGAGTGCTGCACGTTCTTTGTTACAGATGGCCCTGCGCTTGTAGGCCGTTGCATACTTACGCATCAGCTGTTGTATCGGCTCTGGCCATTTCTTATACGAAGGACCTTCTTTCTCCACATCCGCCACGTCGATGTTATGTTCGCGGATATTGGAGGAAGGAGCCTTGTCGTTCAGCACGTCAACATCCTCGTCGGTGAATCGTTCATCGTCGGGATTGTAATACACCTGCAGCAGCTCACGCAGTGCATACATGAGCTTCTCCCTCGTCCAGTCTTTCTCTCCCTGCCGGACAAGCAGCGAGGCTACCTGAGGTTTGTAGCCAGATTTCTGCAATATCAACAGGCCCTGACTGAAATTTCTCTTCTGTGGCTGCACCTTCAGCCACTTTGTCGCCTCTTTTCGGGCTTCGAAATAATTCTCTGTAAGTTTCATCTTATTACATTGTTTTTCTACGCAAAATTATCGCTTTTCCGCTCGCTTTGGTGGGACAAATCAAAAAAAAGCCCCGCTGCCCTGGGATGTAGCAGCGAGGCTCTCTTACTTATGGAAATCGCTTATGTGGTAGCAGTGAGAATGTTCTCGGTGTCACCTTCATAAACGAAGGCACGCGGAGTGCTGTAGGTGAAGGTCAGACCCACCTGATTGCGCTCGGTGTAGGCTGCTCCGGTGTTGGCTCCGTCGCTGTCTGCAGAGAGTGCTGCGCCGTGATCCTCGTCGCCCATGAGGTACCACAGACCGTTGTTGTCCTTCACAAGGAAGAAAATCTTACGGCCCTTAGTGGCATTCATAAAGCCCAAAAGAATCTTGCGAATCTTCGCAGCGATGATGGTCAGTGTCTCGAGGAAGGACTCGCCGCCCTTGTCCCCTTGCAACTTAATAGTGAACGAACCAGTGTCGTCGGTGAATGCGAACTTGTAGGCGTGTGCGCCAGTGGCCATCACAAGGTCACCGACGAGTGCGCCTGCAGCTTCCATTTCCATCGTCGACGAGCCCGAAGCCACTGTGGGACGCTCAGGCCATGCTGATACGTCGTCGCAGTAACCGAAGATGACTTCTGGGACGATTCCGCCCATGTTGTCTTGTTCGGCGCAGCTCAGACCGAGGTCGATGTCGGCTAAATTAACACAATGCATATCTTTCCCTCAGTTTAAGAACGCTTGTAATAAGTAGTCGAACCGCCAACGGTGGTGTCGGTCGTCAGAGAATACACAGTACCGCTCTTGGTGTACCAGCCCTTGGCAGCAGGATTGTCGCCAGTTTGGGGGGTCACTGCGGTGTAGGTCCATGTGGCATCAGGATCGAGGTTGTTGTCATTCACGACGAGAAGTTCTTCGCCGATATAGGCGAACTGAGTGCCGAACAAATACTTGCCGATGGCCTTGAACAAATAATCGTCGGGCACAGCCTTGATGGTGCGCATGTCGCTGGGCTTGTCGAAGCCGTAGACGAGATTCTCCTTGATGGTCAGCAGAACGAACTGCGAATCTTCGGGGAAATCGGGAACGCGAACAATCTCACACTTGCCCTTACTACCATACAGGAACTGCTGATTAGTCTCGTCGGCAGTCTTGCCTACATCATGGATGCCCGGGTGTTCATCAGCGAACCAGTCATCGTACATGTCGCCGAGGTCCTCGCTGATGTACATCTTAGAGTCAAGACGACGGAACAGCGTATTACGGCTGCGCCACATCTCGAGCAGCTTGTCACCAACGTTGGCGCGGCTCATGGTGCCAGTCTGGAACAAGTTACCATTGCCGATGCTGATGCCACCTGAATTCTTCTCAGACTCCACGATGGTTCCCCATCCGTCGAAGCTGTCTTCGATGTCGGTGTCTGAAGAAGAGCTGCTGTACTTAGCAGTGAACAGAACGCCAAGAAGGTCGTTAGAAGCCTGCTTCAAGATTTCCTGGACGAGCCACAACTCGAACGGATGCTTGGCAATCTCGATAGCACCACGAACCTCGGTGAGGTAGGTGCGACGATAGCGCTCAGGCTCGTCGAGAATTTCCATCACTACGGGATGAACGGTCAGCGTGCGAGGCACAAACTCGCCGTTATGCTGCTGCCCCTTGAATGTTCCGGTATACTTCGAAGATACCTTCGTGAGAATGGCCTTCGTGAAGGTGTAGCTGTCGGTGATGTCACCGTAGCCTGTCGCATAGCGCAGCACCTCGTCTGCGCCAAGACGGTCAATCGCGTCAAGCGTCTTGCCGTGCTTCTTCACCGCGGTGTTGACGGCGGTGATGTCAATAGGATCGTTATAATTCATAGCCTTAAAGCTTACTCGTTGTCGTAGAAGTTAACAGGGTCTTTGCGGATGTCCTCGTACTCGTCGCCGACATTGGCAGGTGTGGGAACCTGGACGGCGGGAATCTTGTCGAACATCTCCTTAATCTTAGCACACTTGTTGCCGATGCCATCAATGGCCTTGATGTCGTCGCTCAGTGCGTCGAGAGAGTCTGAGGCAGCGCTAAGGCTGTCCTCGGCGGTCTGCTGTGCTTTGTTGGCGGTTGCCAACTTAGCCCCCATGTCGGCCAGGTTCTTCAGTCTGTCCTCAATCACCTGGAGCTGCTCGGCAGTCAGCGTGAGGTTGCCCTCTGCCGACTGTTCAATGCCTTCCACGTTCAGAAGGGCATTGACGGATACATAATTCTTGTTCATTTCAATATTATGGAAAGTATCATCTTCTTTTGCCGGAGGTGCGGGAAGCTCGCTCACGCTGACGACGTTCTTCTCCTGCTTGTCGATGCCGAGCTTCTCTGCAATCTTCTGCAGCAGGTTCTTCTCCACGTCGAAGCCGTCGGGCACGGGAATGGCGCAGTTCTTCCAGGCCTTTCCGAGCGCATTGCTCACCTTCTTGCCTTCCACGGCGGGCTCCGAGATAATCTCATCTACGAAGCCGTAGTCGAGACATTGCTGAGCTGTCAACCAGGGATGGTCGTTCATGAGCGCCAGCATCTGCTCTTGTGTGTACTTGCCACCTGTGCGCTTGGCGTACTTGTTGGCAATCATCTTGTCCATCGTCTCGCGTGTGCGAATGTCGCTCTCGATGTCAATCTCCAGTTCCTTCAGCTGTTCGGCATTCATCTGTCTACACAAAAACACCTCCTGCGAGGAGCAATGCACATAGAGCATGCAGTCTTCGTGCATCTTTATGTTCTTCGCCCCGAATGGGAACCATGTGGCCGCAGAAGCATTCAGCGAGTCATGGATGACGGTCACGTCGCCATGGTCCTGAATGGCATGCGAGATGGCCACGGCTGCTGCGATGTCGCCACCATACGAATCGACCTTGATAGTTACGGGCTGGCCTTTCGACTGCCGTAACTGCCAAAGAACGTCGTACCGAGTCCAGCTGTTAATCTCGCCTTCAATTCGGATTTCTTTCATATCAATACATTATCATTTATTATGGCATGGCAAAATTACACAATTCCCAACGCCGATGATGGACGGAGAGTCTTGCGCTCTTTTGGCAAAAAGCGATTAATCACAGCTCTGCAAGTGTCTCTGCATCGATAATCACGCTCGGCGATGACTGATTGCCGGAGAACTCGAAGGTGATGGCGTTCCTAGCAGCGAAGGCCATGCCCGAATCCTTGTTAGTCGTACATGTCAGAGGCACGTCGGCAGATCCGCTCAGATGTATCACGCCGTTGTTGTCCCTGCTCAGCACCACCCATTGCCCGCGTTCGAGCTCCTCGATGAGCTGCTCATTCACTCCTTCCATCTTCGGAATCAGGCCCGAGATGCTTACTTTGTAGAAGGTTCCGCCGTCAGCTTCGTCTTTTTCCTCGATAAACTGGAAGGTGTCGTCAGCATACATGGGGATGACGATAATCTCATCCCGGTTACTCATTCTTGGATATCGAGTGCCCTTGGCATAGTTCATGCCGACACCCCTGAAGTTGGAGAATGGAACGGCATAGAGTTCCTGCAATCCTCCAACGTTTTCGAAATCAAAACTTATCTCTTTCATTCTTCATTTATATTAGAATTATACGCAAATAATCCCTGTTTTGTGAGCTGTCCCAAATCGGCCATTTGGGCGCAGACATTTTCGGCCACTTTTAACAAAAGTTTCTTGTAATTCACATCTTTTTCGACTGAAACGTGACGAAGGAGGTCTTTTCGCATACTGTCATAGCTCCAGTCGTCCTCCGTGATTCTTGTCATGTTTCGGAAACCCTTAATGATGTTGGCAACACTCACACCCAATGGGCGCATGGCCATGGCGTAGCTCCTGAGCAGCAGCCTCACCCGTGCTTCGAGTTCGTTATTGAATTCTATCAGTTCCCGGTCAGACAGCTGCCAACCATATCTATCAAAGGCATTCTTCGTGAATTCGATGGCTACACTCTCGGTATAGCGTGAACTCACGTCCTTGTCTTCTCCCCGAGGGGTGTAGTTACGCTTCAGATGGTTATAGAAACTCTTCTGCAGCACCTTGTCTGGCCGCAGATTCACAATTTCACTCCATTTTTCGTCGGGTCGGTTGAAGTTCGCCAGCAACCACCGCTTCACATACGGCTTGCAGGGCATCCAGACCACCCATCGCTCTTTTTGTTCCATAAATCCCAGTTTGATAGCGCAAAGTTACAAAAATAATCGAAAAACATTCATGTTTGATTGAAGAAAGTGCAGTAATGCACTGACAGCACATCTATTACGCTTGCCATACCTCCTTCTTACTTTAACGACGGTCCTTTTATGCTGAATTTTCTTTACATATTTTCAGCAAAATCAAGCAATGTGACCAAAACCTTCAAAATTTTTCTGTTTCCGTTTTTCTGTTTCGTTCGAAAAAAGTGAAACAATGAAACAAAGGAAACAAAGAAACATAACCTATTGAAAAAGTGTACTTTAAGGCTTGTTTCACTTTTTTCGACCATTGTTCCGAAAAAGTGAAACAGAAACAAAATCAACATTTCCAACACCGAAACTGGAGACTTTTCGTTTCAAAAAGTGAAACAGAATAAAAGTGAAACAAAAAGTGAAACAAAAAGTGAAACAAACGTAACTTATTGATATTTGTATATTTATACTCTTCTTTCCCCCTCTTGTTTCAAATGTTTCACTTTTTTTCGGAAAAAAGAAGAATTTGAAAAAATAGAAGAGAGCGAGAAGGGCAAAAGCACGAAAAAGGCCGTGCGCAAGTTTGAAAAAACTTAACACACGGCCAGAAAGAAACTGAATGATATGTCTTTTGTCGTCCGCTGGGCCTCAGGGTCCGTCTGTTGCTGTATCACAGCAACCATCTTCGTTCCGTCTGTTGCTGTATTACAGTCTAGAACGGGTCATCCGTCGGCAGCGTCCCTTCGGTGGGCAGAATGTCCAGTTTAGCTTCGTCTTCTTCGTTCTGTGCGAGAATGGCCTTCAGACGCTCGTAGTCTGAGCGTACATAAATCCATTCCACGGGCTCTCCTGTTGCGCCTGTAACCTCGTCCTTCTTGCGCTTGATGATGTGACCAGGCTTCGACTGAGCACATAGTTCGTCCGGGTTGAACTCTTCCGTGTAAGAACACCATCTCACGAATGCCTTCATCTTCCTGAAGAACATGTTCGGCGTGATGTCGCGCATGTTGAACTTGTCGCGGAAGTCGTTAATGGCCACGTCGCGCTCAACAAGGCAGTCTAAGCGCTTCGAGTTCGGCGCAAAGTACTGCGAAGCCCATTCCGTGAACTTGTCAGCCATGGTCTGTCGTGATGATCTAAGGATAATGTTCTCCATCGGAGGCTGAATCTTCACCCCAGATGGAGCCAGCTTCATGTAGAACTGCACACACTGCAGCATAAGGTTGAAGTCTGCATTCCATTCCTCTTCAGTATATGTTGCTCCAAATAAGTCCTTGTTGAAGTCGTCGCGGATGGTCCTGGTCTCGTAATAAGAGCCTCCCTCGGTGTCCCTTGTGTGGTAATAGTCCGAGCTCACATTATATAATAGTCTGCGTTCCGAGCTCGCGTCAAACTCCCGAGGCACGTAGTTCGTCGTAAATGCAAACTTAGGGCTATGTTCAAATGGTATGGTGTAGCTCTTCAGGTTCTTCGGGTTCACCGTCAGGGCTCCCGTGATGGGCGAATAGTAGTCGCGGAAGGGGAAGTCCTTCAGAAGGTCATCAACGAGCACCATGCGTGTGTATCTGTTCACCTGGTCGAATCTATGCGGATTATCGTTAAGACGGCGGTCACGGCCGTTGAGTTTAACCGTCGGTATGAGTTTCGCAAGAACCTGCTCAAACAGGAAGCTCTTACCAGTACCACCGTTGCACTCGCCCATGTCGTCAATCTTCCAGTCCATTGAATAGGCTGCGTAGGTCCTCGACGGTGTCTTGAATCCCCATCCATAATAGCCAATAGTGAACAACTTGTTCACAAGTGCTTGCTGTTGCTTCTGATTCTCCACCTCGTTGAGCATGGGCGAGGTAATCTCAAAGAGGTGCTGTTGTCTGTAGTTCTTCCGCAGCTCCTCGGCATTCTCCTGACCCTCGAAGGGCGCTTCCATCTCCTTCTGCCAATACAGACGGCAGCTGTTCACCAAGTACCCCATGACATGACTCTGTGTGCTCTTCACGTCGATGGTCCACTCGTCCTGCTGTGTTACATCGTTTCTTTGTTTCTTGGCTTCAAACATGGAGGGGAGGCGGGAGAATTTGTGCGGGATAATCTGGTCGGCCCAAACGTAAAAATCCAACTTCGCGCTGTCCTGTGCCCGTGTGAACTCGATGTCGTTGGCTGTAATCTTCACCGTGCCGTTCTCGAAGAAGAAGTACTGCGAGTTCGGTGTATGCGCAGTAAAGTCGAGCTCAATGGTGCTCACCTTCTCCAGGGACGATGGCGAACATTTCGGCGAGTCGATAATCAGGTTCTGCACGGCAAGTGGCTGCACCTCGCTCTTCTTAGCTTCATACCCGGGGATGCTCGTCTTGCCCTGGCTCCACGCAATCAGGAACTCGGCCATGTCGGCTGTCGTCACCTTCTCCACTATATTCCCATGCACCTTAACAAAGATGGTCTCGCCCGATTCCTTGTCGCGTAGCTTGTGATATCCGTTCAGCCCAAGAAAGTAGAGCAGGCATACGGAATTAATCTCATATTTCTCATTCCCATTCTGCAATGGGCGGTGAGTCCAGAACTGCGCAGGCAGCGCCTGGTCCATCAGCTTGTTAAAGGTGGCCTGTTCGTTCTCGCAGACCTCTGTGAAGTCCTTGAAGTCCTTCCTGAAGTGATGCCGAGCGTCCCGGTACTTCTGGAACCAGTCGGGCAACCATATCGTGCGAATGTCCAGGTGTTTTAGCGCGTGGTACTGGCCTCTCCTGATGCCTGTCTCGTCCTTGTCCGGTATATTATAGATGACCTGCGCACATTGCTTGATAAGGCTCTCTTCGTAAGGCTCCAGTTCTTCCGTCTCTGAGTTCAGCCAAATGGGGAACCCTCCTAATGCCTTCACGGCAGCACTGTCACGCTCTCCCGAGGCCATCACGGCTCCCTTGAGCTTCTCAAACACAAGTTCCTTACCCTCGTTCGTAGGGTCGTTGTCGAAGTCCTTCTCCTGCTGAGCTCTGTACTTTGAATAGGCAACTCTCAGTTCATACAGCCCGTTGATGTAGTTCCTGGGACGTTTCCCCGACACCATGAAGCGGTACTTCTTCTGATATTCAAGTGGCTTGTATATCTTATAGAACCTATCCTTAATCTCGAGCTTCGCATCTGCAACGATGCACTCTCTCGCATAGATGGGATAGTCTTCTGAAGAGTACACCTTCGTCATCACGCCGTCTCTGACGGTTCCCACCCATGTGACAGGAAGCCAGTGCAGCTCGTCCATGACCTGCTGCGTAACGAGGTCGCCGAACACCTCCAGTTCGCGCTTCGTGAACTGATGTCCATCCCTCACTTCGAACTGCACCGAGCGTTCAGGCGCACTGGTCTGCTCTTTCTCAATCTTCAGCGGCTTGTTCTTCTCTGGCTGAATCTCGTCTATACACAGATTAAGGTTCGTGACGATCCAAGCAACCGCCTCTTTGAATCCGCTCAAATTGTGCTCCTTTATCACCCAGTCAAAGCAGTTCCGCGCCTGTCCGTCGTCGCCGAAGTCGGTGGCGACCCAATGGTCACCCTTCTGCTTCAGATGGGCGCTCCCTGTGCGCTCGTCGAGCCGAATTTTGAAAGCTTTGTTGGTCTCACCTTTCGCAATTATCCTCTTCGCGTCTGGCCATAAAAACGCAAAGACATCCAGACCACCGTTTGTGGCCGCATAGATTTTAGATTTGTCAATCATGTTATTTCAGTTTCTTCCGCAAATTTATATTATCTGCAGCAACCATGCAAGGACTAACCGAACAGCCCCGGTTCCCGCAGTCGCTGCATTTTCTCTTCCACCCTTTCAATCTCCGCATCGATGATTCTCTCTGCTTTCTTGCTCTCCTCGAGAGCCTTCTGCGTCCTTGTGGTGAAGTACATCTTCTGCCACATCCGCATCTTCCTCACTGCCTCATAGAACTGTCTTGCATTCATTTCCTTGTCCTTTCTGTTTCATTGTTTTCCCCGTTTCCTTGTTTCCTCCGGTGTCCCGCCAGTCTCTGGGTCCCGCCTATATCTTCATCCCGTTAATCTCCAGCGCCTGCAGACACATTTTCTCCATCTCGTCCGCGTCGTTGAGCTTCCTCGACAGTATCTCCATCGCCAGCATGCAGTTCGCGTCTGAGTTCAGGTCCACCAGTTTCCCTTTCGTCTTGTCCACCACGATGATGTCGGCCACCTCCGTCCACGACTGAAGTGGCGCTGTGTACCGCCCCGGCAGGAAGAACCCCGTATAGTCAACACCCGTCTCTTTCTTCATCTGCCTCATGAGCACATCAAACTGAGCCACGGCCAGCGTCGCCATCACGCGTCCGCATTCCACTCTCGCCTTAACCTCGCTCTGCGGCACTCCGAACTTGTCCAGGCACTGCTTCACGCTCATGTAGAAGTTAAAGATATGCTTTCCAAACTCATCCTCCACCCGGTCAAGCAAGTCAAGGTATAGCTGTCTCCGGTCCCCGAAGTTCGAGAAATGAAGGGCCTCGTAGACATTCTGCCGACGTTCCGTCTCGTTTACCCACATCTTCACCCGTTGTTTGTACAGCCCTGCACTTTTAATCGCGTCCACACCTTGTGCGATCGCAATACGTGCAGCCTCATTCGCCACCCCGACGAGCACGTTGACAAGTGCATTCGTCTTGTCGAAGCCCGCCATGTATCTCTGCTCCGACATACCAGGCGCAGATGCCAGCACCTCCGCCTGATGCCTTCTGGTATATAGTATCGGATTACAACTCATTGCCCCAAAGAATTTGATTAAGAGCTCTCGTCAGCTCCGCATATCCGCTGTACCGCGTCGAATGTCTCACCACATCCACATCTTTCACCGAGTATTGCTCGCACCAGTATTCCTTCTTCATCTGCATGCCTTCGCCTACATGATACCTGCCGAACCCTTCGTTCAGCAGCCCATCACGCACGTCCATCGTCACGCACATCTCAGGATTAACAATTCCCGACAGCCAATGAATAGCCTCGTCAGGCTCCTCGGTGAAGAAGCAGAACCCTCTGCTCGTCGTCGCTCTACCTGCATGTGTGCTGCTGTTCCGCAGCACCTTCCCCGCCTTCAGCTGCTTCCATTCAGCCTTCGACATAAACCTATGCACTACCATAAATATTCGCCTGTTATAAGATCTCGATCTGCTGTCCTTCATATATTTAATCATCATGTCAGTCCTCCCCGGTCCCGTCTGTTGCTGTATCACAGCAACCCTCCCTCGGAACATGCTTCTCCCCCCAGTTGTTCGACTCGTCATTCATGAACTCCGTCACGTCCTCATATCGCGGGTCTCCAAACCAGTCCTGGCACTTGTTAATTATCTCCAGTTCCTCTTCCGCTATGGTCGAGTAAGGCCATTTGCTCAGCTGGTCACCGAACAAGTCGCGAATGAACACCACCTGCTCATCATCGAAGCAGTCTCGACTCTTCACGAATCCATCCTCAACATCATTATCCCTCACCAAGTTGTCGCCATTAAGGAACTGCTGTAGCAACTCCCTTGCAGCATTCACGCTCTTCTTTGCCAGCTCTTCATCTTCCTTACGAAGAGCCTCCTGGGCAGCACACAAGGAAACCTCAGCCTTATACACCTTCGTATAATCAAAACTATACGTCTTCATGCTTCGTCCTCCTTTCCGTTCAGTTCCTCCACCAACGCATCAGCATAAGCCACCGCATACTCCGCGATGTCCTCGCACTTGATTTTCTCACATTCAGGGAATGTCTGAATCAATTCTTCTATTGTCATAGTTCCTTCCGTTATTTTTCTTACTTAAGCATAACCACAGCAAACATCAGCACGGCAAGCAGCCATCCGACAAGAGTCACGATGATGAACTTGTCGACCATTCGCTGCTGCTTGTACTTCAACCGCTCGATTTCGTTCAGGTTCAGCATGTGCTCGCCAAAGTAGCACTCAAAGGCTTCTTCCACAAAACATTTCACCTCTTTTGCTATCTTCTGGCGGCTCTTCTGGGGAATCTTGTAGAGCGTCTTTTCGTATTCGCCCGTCGGAGTGATGCCGTAGTCGTTGCAGTCCACGGTGAACTCATACTTGTCGCACTCCACTTCGCCGTAGCGCTTGCGGTAAAAGCGGCCTGTGAACTGAATCTTGGTCACGCCCTCCTTTTCGTAGATTTCGCGGGCACGCTCCTCAATCTTCTTGGCTTTCATTGTTGCCATCTGAACGAGGCGGTTGTAATCGTTCTGTGTCAGCTCCACCTTGGGAGTGACATAGGTTTCTTTAAGAATCTTTTCTATCATAATAGTAATAGTTAATGGTATTTTTTCTATCGAACGGGCTTTGGCAGAAAGTGTGTCTGCGTGTAGTCAATGAGCACCGTCTTGATGTGGTCAATCAGTTCTGCTGGATATTCTATCTTGATGATGTTCTCTGCCAGCATCGTGATGGTCGTTCCATCCGTCACCTTCCTTATGTGTTCCTTGGCGTCCTCCGTGAGTCCGTCCGTATCAGGTGCCTTGAACGTCAGTTTTCTTGGGTATTCGTTGTTTGTCATTACTCAGTCCTCCTCCGTTAAGAATGCCTTGATGTCGCGGTCGTCGAGATACGACTGCAGTTCCCGTTCGAGCCGTTCCCTCAGCGTCACGTAGTCGTATGCGCCCAGCTTATAGGGCAGCGTGAATGTCAGTGTGTATTTTGCCATATCGCTCAGTCCTCCTTGATTTCTATCGTCTTCAGTATCTTCAGCAGCCGTGCCAGCTCGTAGTTTCGGTAGGCCGTCATGGCGTAGGTGTGGGGCGGGAGTGATTGTAGCCGTAGCTGCTGATGTACTCCTGGCAGGCCCGCTTGGTGAGGAAGGCACCGGTCACTTCGCTTACGCGGCTGTGTTCTTCCCTACTCTGACAGCATTCAAAAAATTTCATTTTCCTATCTCCTTCATAACTTTATGGAACATCCTTCTTTCCTGGAGCCCAGCACCCTGAATCATCCGCACAAGTCCGTGCAGCTCGTCGATGCTCATCTCCATAAGCTGAAAGTTCCCCCGTGAATCCTTGTTGATATACATAGTTTATTCTCTCCTTTGTCCCGTCTGTTGCTGTATCACAGCAACATCCCTATCTAACATAATCGTCGCAGACTGTCGAGTGTGGCCGTACTATCGTCGCCATCGACTCGCTGCAATAATGCTCCCTGCTGTTAAGGTCGTAGAGCAATTTGTTGCAGGTCCAGCACACCTCAAATTTAAACTCGAAGGTCTCCCGCAGTCCTTTCATTGTTCCTCCTTTTTTGTGATAACAAGTTCTGTTCCTTCTGCGAACGAGAACGCCTGCCTAAACAGTCTCTGGCATCGCCTCGGTACGTTCCTCCAGCTATGATGCCATTCGTCCCATTGCCTGCAGTGATACGGCCCACGGTCACTCATCTGCATGAAGCTCGGACCATTCCTTCTCGGTATGGACAGGAACGGACATGTGCCGCACGATGTGGGCTCGTCGTAGAACTTCTCTCCGTTGATAGTTATCACGCTTCAAACTCAACTCCGCAGATTTCGCTTAGTGCATCCAGTTCCAGCTTCGAGAACTGCCCCTCTTTAATCTTAGAGTACCAGGAAGGATAGCGCAGTCCTGACTTGTCAAGGAAAGCATCTCTCACGTTAACTCTCTCCTGCACCGTGAGTTCCTTGTAGAACTCACTAAATTTTTTGTTAGTCGATTTCTTCATGATTATTTGCAATTATGGAATTTAATTATTAATTTTAGACTGCAAAACTAATAAAAATTTTAGTGGTGCGCAAATATTTTAGTCATAAACTCGCGAATTTATCAGTCTTTAACAGTTAAATAATACAACTATGGACCTTGGACTAATAAAAAAGTTAGCCGAAAAGCATGAAGGAGGAATTAAGAGACTTGCCTCTGAAATCGGCATGAGCGAAGCAAATCTCCACCGTTGTATCAATAACAACAAGATGCAATCGGGCGACCTGGAGAAGATTGCAATCGTGCTTAATGTGGATGTTAGAATGTTCTTCGATATAGCGGCTATCAAATTTGATAGCCAGTCTGGAGAAGAACAGAACTTTCAACTGCTGCAACTATGCAGAGCTATCGTAATGAACTATCAGCAGCGAGACAATATCATGTCGCAGCTGGTGTCAATGGTAAAATCAATGGAGGGCTGACGATGGACGAACTAAGAAGCGAAGTACATTTCAACTTCCACACTTGTTACATTGTGACCGTCGGTTCTGGAGGTACTATCAGCACCTACAGGAGAATCGAGGAAACAGGACAGATGATAAACATCCCTGGATGCATGGTCGTAGATTTCTATCAAGGGAAAGCAACGTTGCTCTATATTGATGACGATCTGAACAAGCACGATGAGTTCATGGGCGACAATCAATTCTCAATAAAGATTGTCAACCGTAAAGATGGAATCTTCATCTACCTGCTTCAAGATGACGAATACTACTACGAACCTCTCCTAACCTCTGATGTGACTTTTGAAGACGATATTCAAAAGATATGGAACATCTATTATAATGACTCAAACCTAATGAACTATGTGGAGAAAAGACCGATTTGAAGCAGACGTGAAGCGTGTCGGGCGCAGCAAAGTAGCTGCAGACCTCTTCGGCGACAAGACGAACACAACAATCAACAGCTATTACGGAGAACGTGCGAACATGAATCCGTCGCTCTCCACAATAGAGATGTTCTGTCGTTACTTCGCCCGTCCCGTCAGTTACTACGTCGACCTGTCAGACTCCCCATCCGAGGAGCCTCAGGAATTGAAGTTCCTGCGTGACATCATCGAGCAGAAGAACGAGTTAATCTCTTATCAGTCTACGCTAATCGCCAGTCTCGAGAAAGAGATCAATCGACTCACCCAGACCCGAACATCTTTCGAAAAAAATGAATAACAGCGCAGCCCTGAATGTGGGACGAAAGTCGGACGCAGCACCCCTCATCTCCGCCTTTCCACCCACCGCCAACCCGCGTGTTTCCGTGCTCCCGGTCGAGTTCACCTCTCGCCTCATCCCGACCAAAACCCACGGAAACCGCCTTTCTCAGGCGGTTTTTGCGTTAGTCGCCCCCTTACACTCGGACGAATCTCGGACGCAATCATTTAACCCGCATTCATTGCTGCGAAGAAAAATTCAAAGCAATGGATAAAAAAAATTCATCTTCAACCGAATCGCGTACATGGACCCCTCCGGTCTATCACAAAGGACGTGAGAACTATGTCGACTTCTATGCCTTCGACCCCACCACCAACAAGTTGAAGCGTAAGAAAATCATGCTCGACAGAATCTCCAGTCAGCGTGCGCGTAACACCTATGCGAAGCAGCTCATCGAGGAACTCACGCAGAAACTCGTTCGAGGCTGGAACCCTTATGTCGAAAGCAAGTCTGGTGCTCAGTTCACCTCCTGGCAGGAGGTCTGCACCCGCTATCGGCAGTATGTCGTCAAACTGCACAGCGACTCGTCCTTCCGCGAGGAGACCATGCGCGACTACTTGTCTCGCCTGAAAATCCTCGAAGAGTACCTTGACCAGTCACCATTTTCCGTCTACTATCCCTTCCAGCTCGACGAAGTGGTAGTGACGAAGTTCCTCGACTACATCCTCATCGAGCGCAATGCCTCCCCGCAGACGTACAACAACTATCTCGCATGGCTGAAGACCTTCTGTGCCTGGATGCAGCAAAGGAGGTACATCCACGATGATCCAACTGATGGCCTCCACCAAATCAAGCGAACCAAGGCGAAGAACCGCACCGTCATCCCAGATAATGCTTTAAATAAGGTACGCGAGTATTGCGAGCAGCACAACCGACACTTCCTCCTCGCTGCCTACATCCTGCACTACATGTTCGTCCGACCTCACGAAATGTCCCTCTTGAAGATAGGAGATTTCAAACTGAGCAAGAAGACGCTTATCTTGCATGGGGACCAGACGAAGAACCGACAGGATGCCGTTCTGACGCTCCCAGACCACATCGTAAAGATCATGCTCGACCTCAACATCTTCAAGTCCCCCGACAGCTATTATCTCTTCTCAGATGGTTGCCGACCGGGTAAGACATGGCGCGACTCAAAGCAGTTCCGCGACTACTGGAACCACCATGTCCGAAAGTCACTCAAACTGCCTGCCGAATATAAATTCTACTCCCTGAAGGACACAGGTATCACGAACATGCTCCGTGCCAACACCGACCCGCTCTCCGTACGCGACCAGGCACGTCATTCTTCGCTGCTCATCACCAACACCTACACTCCCCTCGACATCAAGGAGGCGAACCCTCTCATCCTCAATTATCGCGGTGTCTTCTGAAAAAAAAGACACCGCGTCTCACGACGCAGTGCCACCTTAACCAATCAAACTATAAATTAAAATATTATGAGATTTATACGTCCGCTGTCTCGACCGTCCACGCACCACTTTCTGACGGGATTGTATGTCGCGTGAACGTGTTCTCCCATGTCGCCGCCGAATTTTTAACGAATATACCGCCAGCAGGGATGCCATCAACCCAGCTCTGAGTATATGAGGTTCCCAATTCAGTTAGGCTCATGCACTTCAGATATCGAAGGCTCGTGCTTGCCAGGAACATGCCGTTATAGCAGGTATTCACCAGGGCCGTAGCAGGTAATGCAGGTGCATTGACAAGGGTTCTGCAAGTGTTGAACATCTGCGCGTAGCATCCGCTTGCAAGCGTTGTCGGATATAGCGTGTCTTGGACATTAGCTAAACTTGTACATTCTCGGAACATTGCATAACAGCCATTTACAGACCCGCTCGCGAACCCCGTGAACGCCATCTGAGGAGCGTGCGTTAATGATGTGCAACCATAGAACATGAATGCATAGCTTCCAGTCCTCAATGTCGTAGGGCTTAACATAAATGCGCTCGCATCCCTAATCGGTGAGCCTCTGAATATGCCTGCGAACGCATAGTCAGCCGTGATTGCCGTGCCTGCGAAATCATCTAAGTAGAGCAGCGACATGATATCGCCCTTCGCGTCGAAGGTCCCCGTAGAACTGAATACAGCTGGGCCGTTCCAGTAGCCCATCTTCGTCCCCTTGCCTCTCACGCAGACCTTGCCCCCTGCGGCCACGGTCGAAGTGCTCGCAGAAACCTCCGTTGAGTTGACATTCGTGAGCCTCGTCCAATTTTGACCTCCATCAAGGGAATATTCAAGGTACTCGTACTGAGCCGCAGTAATCGAGCTGGCAATCTTGAACGTGAACACGCAGTCTTCAACTGCAGTGAGTTTGACACCCTGCCATCCGCCATCCACGACCTCAATAAGATAGTTCGTCGTATCACCGCTGCCAGCCACCACGCTCGTCGTCTCGCTGGCCCTGCTGCTCATATCTCCCGTCGAAGTTGCGCTCGCCGTAGTGCTGCCTTCCACCATGGTAATCGTCACGTCCTCCGTCGTCGTATCCTCATAGGTCACCGTCAAGGTTATCACCACCTCCGAGTTCACTGCATCGTCCGCCGTCGCTGTCACGCTCGTTCCGTCGATGGTCAGCGTGATATTAATCGTCTCCACGGCATTCACATTAATGGTGAACACATAAGTATTGTTGTCGTCTTCCTCACGCACGGCAACCGCAGCAGCGAAGCTCTCGCAGATGCTCACCCATGTGTTGTTGCGAACGCTCTTCTGCGAGGTCCCCTCGTCCATGGTGATGTTCATGCTGTATGTTGTCCCGCTCGCCGTACCTGTCAGCTGCACCGTGATGGGGTAGGAGAGCACCTTGTCGGCATACAACTTGACATATCCATTCGTCTGGTCTATCTTCACCTGAATATTAACAGTCTCGCCTTCGACTGGCGTGTCAGCATCACCGATGACCGGGAAGAACGTGCCTTCCACAACATCCGACTGCCTGCCTCCGTCGAACTGATATTTCAATTCCTGACAGTAGAATTTTTTGTTCGCAATAACGAAGATATTCCGCGCATCCCGGTTCTTTACGTTCTTGAATCTAATCTTATACGGCTGTGTGAAGTTCACCGCCAGATTGTTCTTCCAGTATGTCTCGTACATGCCATGTTCGCCGTTGATGGCCATGCAACAGGAGGATTCCCCGTAGTTGACAATCTCCATGAGCGACCACCAGTCGAAGCCATACGGGAATGGAATAGACGTGAAGAAGCGTTCCACCTCATTGCTCGGAACTGCGACAGGTGACATGATAGAGTATTCTTTCGTCATCGAGAAATTGTTGTCCTTGAAGCCAAGATAGAACGCTGCATAAAGTACATCTGAGCTACGCGATTTGTCAAAGCCTTCGGCGAGATAGTCGTTCAAGCCCTTCTCGGATTCCTCGTCCGTCACGGCAACCTGACTGTCTGAGTTGCGAGCAAGCAGATACGGCTGGTCCCATAGTTGGTCACTCCAATTGGCATCACTTTTCCAGACAACCTCGGCAGGAACAATTCTGATATCCATGCTGTCGTCCGACCTCGAATCACTGCGGGCTCCATAGTAGTTAAGTCTACGAAGACTCGAGGAGCGCTGCTCTACGGATCTGATGACGAAGTAGGTGTCGAAATCCATTCCAAGGTCGTCATAGGCTATCATCTTGTTGTATTCGTGTTTAACGGAGTCTGGCACGGTCATGCCGTCACCTTCTTCAGGTATCGACCCGTTGTTCAAGGCAGTCCAGATATCTATCAGAAAATTGAAATATCTCGCTTTCTGCACTTGTGAGCCCAGGTTCGGACATTGCTGTATAGTGAGTGAGTTAATGAAGTCCTTGTCGACCGACCAGTAGCGGTAGATTTCTGAATCTGGGAACTTATAAGAGATATTGTGGTAGAGGACACCCTCGGGAGAGGACTCATCGAACCTCTTCTCCACGTCACCGATAATTTCGTTCTCGTCGATTTTTTCTAATTGTGCATCGTCGTAGAACTCGTTCGCCTGAAGTATCTCTACGGATTTCTGTGTCTGGTTAACGACGATGATACAGCCAGTGAATTTCTCCACTTCTGTAAGGAAATCATCTACCTTCCAGTCTGGAATCATCTCGTTATACTTCAGCGCATGGTATCCGTTAACAAGAATCACCTTCTTCATGTTCGTGTCCGTCTCGAGGAAATTGCTCGTAATGTTATACCCCAGGGCAGTGATGACCTTGCGCACCATGGCAGCGAGGTAAGGTTGTGGGCAGAGCGTCGTGTCACTCTTCATCGCGATTGTGCTCTCTGCTGTGCGTTCGAGCTCGTTCATCAGCTCTGGATTCTCACCTCCTACGATGGGCATGATATCTTCGAAGAAATGCGTCTGGGTGCAGACGGGCGCACAGACATAGTCCCAGGTGGGATAGCTGCCACTAAGGGAGTTCCATGCAACCGTAACCGTCAGCCCTGTTATCTCCCCCAGGTCCAAGTCCGTCATCTTGCTGTCACCACCGCTCAAGTAGTTCAGCTCCGAGTTCCCGGCTACGAGTTGTATCTTCGCAACCTTCTCGTCCACCTGAAGCACCACCTCCGTGCCTCTGAGTATCACCCCACGTTCAGAGAACAGCACCGCCGACCGTCCCGAAGGCCGTCGAAGCACGTCTATCCTGTACATGTTCCGATAGACATTCGCGTTCACTGGGTCCCCGAGGTCAATGTCAATGTCGAGCGTATGTCGTCCCTCCTTACTGAAGAGCGGATTCCTGTCGTAGAACTCAAACGATATGTCGCTCGACAAGTTCACCCTCTGTCCATCTATCAATAATTGCACCATAATTGTTTTCTTTTGTTCCGTCTGTTGCTGTATCACAGCAACCTACCGTTGTTCATCACTTCACAAGGCTCCTTTTCTTCGCCTCTCTTATCCTCCTGTTCATAATCCTAAAAGCGTCCGTCGCCTGCATGGCCTGGTACTTCTCCATCTCCGCAACGTTATCCCCCACGAAGTTGTCGAACACCTCCAGCCAGTTCGTCGGCTTCGGCACTCTCGCCTTGTTGTTCACCTCCCGTTCCTCCGCCTCTGGAAAGAGGTGCGGAAAAGCCTTGCACAGCCACGACCTAACAAGCACATAGTTCAGCACTATCGCCTGCTTCACGCTCTTGTCCAATGTCCTCACCACCTCCAGATGCTCCTCTAATATAATAAGGTGTACGTTCTCCCTCCTCACCTGCAGCGTCGAAGCCTCCGCCATGCAGTACACCTCATCCTCTTTCTTATACAGAGCAGCGATGAAGTTATCGAGGTATTCTTCTGCCGCAATGGTCAGGTCCCCGGTCACCTCGCCCTTCTGCAATGTCATCCGCGACAGCTCCGTCGTATACTGCGAAAAGAAGGTGTCAACGGTCATATATTGCTGCAACGTGCATCCCTTCAGTCTCACCCCTGGAGCCTTCAGTTCCGACCCCGGCAGCTGCTGCAGGAAGAAAGCGTTATGAGGTCGATTAATATCCTGCATGAAATCCGTCTCTCGGGCCAGCACCCACTTCTGGAAGTCATCCATCATAGCCACCTCTTTCGCCTTAATCCCAAGCACCACAGAAAGGAACTCATCCACCGCGATCGCCCCCGACCACAACTTCACGGCAGCGACGAACTGCTCCGCTGTCAGTTCGCCCCACCTCTCCGGCAGCTTCCGCGTCCGCTTCACCGTCCGCCACCACCTCTTATATTCTATCGTCACCTGTTTCATTGCCTCAGCGTCCCGTCTGTTGCTGTACCACAGCAACCATCACATGGCAAAAAATGCCGCATGGTCATCATTGTCCCTGATGATCTGTCCGCTCTTCCCGTCTGCGAGGTCTGAATAATAGGTGTTCACGAATCGCCTCAGCGCTGCTATCGCCAGTTCCTTGTCATCGTTATAGAACTTCAGCCTGTCGCCAATCCTCGCATCATCCGCAGGAGTCCTCGAGTTATTGTCGCTTCCAGATGCAGCCACCGCCTGGAAGTACAGCCCCCTTTCCGTCAGCGACCCTGTTAGCTGGATGAGTCTCACGGCAGCTGCCGTCACCACCACTCTTGCGCACTTCTTCCTCAGCTGTTCCAGTGTCACGGAATAGGTCTCAGGATACCCACCATCCTCAAGCCATCCTAAGAACGCCTCGAAAAGACTGTCCCCCATGGCTGGTCTCAACACCGTCTCTTCCACCGTCGGAAATTCGTTCGCCATCCGCAGGTATATCAACCGCGAATGGTTAATATACACCCAGTTGTCCACCTCGGCAGTGTTCTTCACGATGGCAGCACCTCGCGCCACATGTGCTGGCGATTCCTCATAGTCCGTGAAGTCCTCGATATGCTCTTCCAGGAACTCCAGCAGCTGGTCAAGCGCATTGAATCCCTTCACTTTGAATCCGTCGCGAAGTCGGTCCTCCTGGTACTTGTACGCCTGTTGCCAGTCATCGCTTCCCTGTCGCTGAAAGCCCTGGTCAGTAATCCTCAGCTGCAGCGCATCGAAGTTATACCACATCGCCAAGTTAGCCTCGGCAAGTTGACAGATCGTGAGCAGCTGCGTTTCCGTTTCCGTCGCATTCTCATCGTCGTAGATGTCATCCAGTGCAGCCATCATCGCCGTCCCCAGCAATGGCAGCAAGAACATATCCGCTGCATTCTGCAACGACCCCTCCATCTTGTCGAAACTCAGCGAAGCTGATGTCGGCACAAATGGAGCAATCTCCTTCCCGTTATTCCAATTTTCCCTGCTAAATATCATATCTCTACTATCTATCTATTATCTATCTATATCCGTCCCGTCTGTTGCTGTATCACAGCAACCTTCAGCTCAGCCTATGCGTCGTCCCCGCTCCCGTGTCCAGCGTCGTTAGTATCGTGTTCCTGAATCTCAGTTCCACGTCAGCCTTATACACCATCTTCAGGTACAGTTCCAGCGGGTCAAGCATGTTCTGCCTGTCTATCCAAGCATTCGCAATATTCACCAAGAACGCCTCCCTGATGTTCGAGCCTCCCTGGTTCCCGGCATACACACCGCCCGGCATCTGGCTCCCCATCACGTTCGGGTTCACCATCAGCGAAAACAGTATCTCCGAATTCGCCGCCGAAGAAGTGACAAGGTTCTCCTGTCCTGCGTTATACTTGTTCGACAACGGCGTTATCTTCCATTCCTCCTCTATCCTCCCGTTATACTCATTAACCGCATAATTGGTGAAGATAGGTTTCTCGGCATTCTCCGCCCCGAGCAAGTTCTTCTCTACACTGTCCATGTAGGCATTAATAGCATCTTCGCGTTCCTTCGTCGTCTCGAAATCCGCAACCGGGAACTTTTTGTCCCAGTAAGAATAAGGTATCTGCACATGCCATTTCCACGTCGTCTGGTTCTTGTACGCCTTGCGCAGGAACTTCGGAATCATGTGCGCAATGTCTATCCATCCAAGCACCCATGCAGCCCACCATATCGGCTCGCCATATACGTCCTCATTGCTCCAGCTGTCTTTCACTGGATAGACAAATCCATACTTGCTCTTACCATTAAACTGCAGCATCGCAGCATGTCCTTCAGGGTCATAGTCGGCCAGTGCAGGCAGCGTCCAGTATTCCGTACCCACTGCCGTCTGGTCCCAGCTGCCCGCAACGATACAATCCTGATAACCCAAGCTGTCAGGCTCCGTGTATCGGTACTGCAGACAGTTCAGCGGATTCAGCCCGATAATCTGCCCAGAGGCGTTAGGAACAAACTGCACAGCGCCAGAGCCAACCTTCAGGTAGTCCCGCAGCACCTTCTCCAGATATTTCCGAACCATACGCGACTGGATGAAGTCGTTCACCTTCTTGTCCTTCACCGCCTCGAGTATCTCGTTCCCGTTATCGTCGTAGCCCTGCACCGTACAGGCGAATATCCCCTGTCCGAGTGTCAGCTTCTGCAAGAACTTCAGACCCGTGTTAAGCACCGTCGTGTCCCTCACCGTCCGGATCGCCAGATACGGGAACTGGTTGTCAGGTCCCCAGGCCACCACCTTCCGGTCGTTCACCCAAAAGTAGTCCCGATGGTCAGCATCATACGGGAAAAGCGCTCTGCGTCGCTCATCCGTCGCAGCCTTGTCACTCAGCGTCTCCGCATACATCATATTGCTCTGCATCAGCAGAGGCACACCCTTATTATTATACAAGATCTCCATATCTCAATCTATCTACTATTATCTATTGTTGTCCCGTCTGTCGCTGTATCACAGCAACCATCACCACACCACAGCCCTTCCGTTCAGCTCCAGTATGTTCGTTATCTTAACCGGATACACATGCATCTCAGGGTTCCCCTTGCAGTCGCAGGGCTGCACACCGCGATACCTCATCCCCTTAATGTCCTTCCCATGCACCCCGGTAATATACACCTGTGGAAAGAAGTGTATCTTCCCCTCCTTCGTCGCGAACTTCATGCTGAATATCCGCTTTTTCCCGTTCGGCAGGGTCCGCACATCCAGTTCATCCAGCATCTGCGTCGCCGTCATGGGCTTCTTCGCCTCCATTGCTTCCTTCAGTTCCATATATTCTAATGTCATTTCTATCTATTCTCGTCCCGTTTGTTGCTGTATCACAGCAACCATCCATCAGTCAAAGACCTCCGTATAAGTGCTATCGAAAACATTATGCCCCAGCATAGCATCATCATGGTCGCTCAGCCATTCCTGTCTGTCGTCGGCCCACCGCCAGATGATATCCACGCTCCTCGGCTCATTGCTCGGGCTCCTATGCACCACGTCGATGTCTTTCACCACCACCTTCCTTAGTCCAAGTTTCTCATGCACCCGGCATGTCTGCGGCGATCTGTACAGCTCAGCAAGCAGTCTGCATTCGGCCTTGCTCACCCATCCGCTGTTGGTCGCATATTCCCGCACCACGTCCTTGTCCAGTGCCAGGTAGTCAAAGAGGCTCCTTCCAAGGTCAACGTCGAGTGAGTGTGTCTCTTCCTCGCGTCCGAGCAGCAGCATCGTCTCAACGAGTCCGAAGGCGTTCCTGAAGTACCATGTCGACTGCTGCGGATAGTACTGTCTCACCACCTCGAACTCGATGGTGTCCACCATCACACCGCTCGCCCAGATATTCACCTCGTATTTGTAGATGGTAGCACTCGCATACAGCAAAGCCCCCATTATCGAGCGCACCAGCACAGGCATCGCGGCGTCGATATATTGGTAGCCTTCCGACCCCGACGTAGCTGCATAGGTGTAGGTCTGCGAAGCTCTGCCCTCGCTGCCGCCGCTGACGTATGTCACAGCAACGTTCACCGTCGTCGTCCCCTCGTTCATCAACGGCAACCATACCGGGAAGTGTGCAATGTCCCTCGTCACCTTGCGCTTCCGCAGCTGTGTCACGAAGTTCGTCATCGTTGTCGGACCTGCCATATTCCACGCCTGACAGTAGAACACCTTCGCCGACTGTGTCGTCGTCGTAGAACTGTCCGTCACCGACACAAGCAATCGCGCCCATGGCGCGGGAGTACTCGTCAGGCTGATGTCCGACATATCCTCCTGCAGAAGGATGCACTTGTTAATCAGGTCGGCCAGGTCGCCGAAGGCAATCTCTCCGTCCACAGGCGTATAGGTCGAAGTCTGGTCGTAGCGTACAATCCCGTCAGAGGTCGTGACCCTTATCTCTATGCCCACGTCGTCGCTCGCCAGCACGCGAATGTTATTCGCCTCGCCAGCGAACATCAGCGATGTCATGTTACTTATACTTGCCATTTCCTCTACTCTTCGCTAAACTTGTTAAGGCGGTCAACGACGCACAGCCGCACTGGAACCTGGAAGTCGGCATAACACCCATACAAGGCGTTACTCTGATTCTGTATGTCCTGCACCTCCACACCGTCCAGAGTGATATAGTTCAGAACAGTATCAAGACGCTGCCTCTTGTCGTCTACCATCTTCGCAAAGATATCACATAATATCTCATTCGCTTGGGACAAGATATTCTCAATCTGAGCATAGTCCCCGGTGTCGGTACAGTGCCCCCACACCTGCAGCCTGCAAGAGTGAATCTTCACAAGGTCTATTCCAGACCCCTCGAAGCGATATCCCGAAGTCGAGAACATCACCCCAGGATATCTCATCTCCTCAGCCAGCGCCGTCTGTTTCTTGTCATCGTTCAAGTTCACATAATGGCACTCCTCATCGCTGTGCTGCACGTCCTCATGTCGTCTGCACAAATCCTCTATATAATCACTAAGTCCTTGTAATACCATATCCATTATCTATCATTGTCTATTGTTGTCCCGTCTCTTCGTTCCGTCTGTTGCTGTACCACAGCAACCCCGCCGTCGTCAGCTCCTCGACACATTGCTCCTCATCTTCTCCACCAGCGTCTGCGCCTCGTTCACGCCTCGTTTCCCTGTCGCATACGTCTCGGCCACTATCGGTTCCTTCAGCCGTGCCAGCAGCATCTGGTTGCTCTTGTTCAGCGAAGCAATCATAGCCATCATCTGCTTGTCACCGCCTCCGCTGCCGCCCCTCGTAGTCACAGGAGTCATCGGCAGCACAGCAGCGATGTCCGCACTCGTCAGGTTCCCCACGCTGCCCGTCTTCTGCGCAGCATCAATCAGGCTCAGCACAGGCATAATCGCAGAGTTTCTCAGTGCATGCCTGTTCGCAACAAACTCGTTCGCATGCACCACGCCCCTCGCCTCGTTCCAGTTGCCAGGACCCGTGAATCCGCCTACGTCGAAGCTGCCTATCGCTGCCTTAGCGGTCTCAAACGCTGCCGTTATTCCGGCTATCTCGGCGGCAGCCTTTGCAATTCCGGCCACGCCAAGTGTGGCGATGTCCTTGATGGTACGCTCTGCGATGGCGGCAACCATCGTCTTCTCCAGGGCATCGAGTGTGAGCTTGATAATGTTCTTTAGGAACTCACCGAACTGCAGTTCTCCTTCTTCGAAGAACGTTGCCATCATATCACCGAAGGCCGAACCGAACTGCTGCGCTACATTGAGAATCAGATTAGCTCGTTCCTTCTCGCGTTCCTCCATGGCCTTCAGCGCTGCGTCGTTCTCTTCGCTCGACTTCTCCAGATAGGTCTTCACCTCCTCGAGTTTCTTCGCGTCTTGTTCGGCCTGGTTCTGATTCTCGCGTTCCTTCCACGTCTTCTGCATCTCGTAGATCTGAGCGAGTATCTTCTCTTTCTCCGACTGTTCAAGCCCAAGTATCTCCAGTTCCTTCTGCAGCCTTTCCATCTCCAGCTGTTCCAGCTTCGACTGCAGTTCCTCAGTAGTGGCAATCTCGCCGTCAACATACTGCTTCGTCAGCGCATTCTCCTTCTTCTGATATTCCTCCGAGATGGCCAGCTGCTCTTCTTGAATCCTCTTCAACCGGGCTTTCTCGGCATCGTCTTCGGGGTTGGTGGTGCTGCCACCGCCTCCCTTACCAGTCTTCTTTGGTGTCGTCGTCACTGGTGAAGGTGTGGGCGTGTAAACGGGTTCATCAGCACTAACAGGTGCAAGCGCTTTTTTCGACAGGGCTTGCATCTTCTGGTCGTTCTTCCGAATCTGGTCTTGCTTCTCCAGCACGCGGTTTTCGCGTTCTTCATATTCGCTGATGAAACCGCTGCGCATAGCGGAACTGGCAGAGGCAGCGCCTGGAGTAGCGAACTCGGCTGTTGAAATCTTCTTGTTCCTGTTTATCCTGCCAGATGCTTTTTCCTTGTTGTACTTCCCCTCATTGGCAATCAACCAGTCAAGGTCACTATCCAGGGAAGTCTCTAAGTCGGCGTTCTCTTCAGCAAGTTTCTCAATACGCTTCTGGTAGGCCCTGGCTCTCGCCGTAGCTATCAATTCCTTCGACAGCTTCTGGTAGGCATTCGCTGCCTTGCCTGCCAGAATCTCTTCATCCGACAAGTCTTTGAAGTAAGAAGGGAACTGTTTGCGAAGTTCGGCAATGTATCTCTTGCGTTCGTCGAGTGGCCTGTTCGCATCTTGTGTAGCCTTATATAATAGCTCGAGTGTGGCCACTGCTTGCCTTCCTTCAAGATCTGCCTCTCTCTGTGCTTCCGCAAGTTCATTGTGCAACTCCTTCGATTCCTTCATGCGCCTGCCGAGCAAAACAAATGCAGCACCGAGCGCCGTGATAACAGTGAGAAGAGCTGTGAAAGGATTCGTTATGGAGGCTATAGAGGCGGCTCGCATCACAACGGTGTAGCCCTTCACGCCTTTCGTGACAAGGGCCCACATGGCATGCAGGGCCACTCCCACGCCTCTGAGCAGCGTCATCGAGGCTGCAACAATCTTGTTCCCGGTGGCAAGAACGGTGTTCCAGGTCGCAACGGTCTTTTGCCAGATTACGTATGCCTGAGAGGCTACCGTCACGGCTGCAATGGCTGAGACAACGGCAAAAATGGTGTCACGATAATGCACCATCCACTTGATTGTCTCGATGGCTCCCATCTGCACGCTGCCGAAGGCTTCATCAGCTGCCTCCTTCATCGGCAACAGTTCCTTGCCCAACTCCACCTGGGCATTCTCCAGTCTTGCTGCAGCCTGTGCCGCCCGGTCTGCTGCCGTCTCGGTATATTCACCCGTCGCTGACATGTTCTTCTCAATGATATTCGCCACGGCCGTGAACATGTCCCCGGTCTTCTTCATCTCCTCGCGTATCTCCGTAGCGCTGAGTCCGAGGTTGTCCAATATCGGCAGCGACTGCCGTCCCAGTCCCGTCACTATCGAGTCCACGAGATATCCGAGGTCCTGTCCTGTATCCTTCGCTTTCTGTTGTGCATAAGCCAGGTAAGTCCCCATCTGCTCAATGGGCAAATTAAAGTCCTTGAACTTCACCGCCTGCGTCATCAGCGTAAGGTCCGACAGGGCGTTATGCGTCTCTTCGCGAAGCGCCTCCAGCATCCCCGGTTTGTCGATCCGTGCAAAGGCAAGCTCTATGCCCTCCGCGCTCTGCGCCAGCTCCACCGACTCAGCCACAGCCGCCGATATCTTATCCTTCAGCCCGCTGAAGATGTTCCCGATAAATGTTCCGAGGCCAATCTTCATGATGTCCTTCAAGGAAGAAGCAAGTCCCTTCGTTTCTTCCTCGACACCACGCAGCGTGTTCCGATGTTCAGTCAGTATCCGGTTCAGCTCACGAATCTCCTTCACCTTCTTATTGTACTCATCCGTTCCAATCGTCAGGTTCTTCATCTCGCCAGTGAGCTTCCGCAGCTGTCCCTGTATGGTTCTGACGCTGCCGTCTACCTCCTCGCCATCGATATGAATCTTTACGGTCCTGTTTATCTGTTTATTCGCCATATATCTCTATCTGTTGTTGTTCCGTCTGTTGCTGTATCACAGCAACCCCGCCGTTCATTTCTTTATCTTCATCCTCTCATAGGTCTCCAGCACCTGCTTCATCGACCTGTCGCCAAAAAACTCTCCAGCCAGTCCCGCAAGTTCCTCCACATGTCTCTCTATCACTCCGTCCAGCCAGTCTTTCGGTTTCCTGCCTTTTCCGCCGTCCATGGCCACCCTCACATTCCGTATATCCTTCTTCGCATATCCGCGCTTCTTGTGATGTTCATATTCTTCCGTTCCTTCCTTCACGCGTCGGGCTCTTATCACGCTACCGCCTTGTCTCATCCATCCTCGGCCCACACCATACGCCACGAACACACCATACTTCTCGAATCTGAAGCCCACCCATTTCGCAATTCCGTCATCGCGTCCAGTAGCGAGTCTGTCCTTCAGTTTCCCGCGCAGGTTTCCCGAGTACACCTTCGTGAGTGCCGACAGAGCACCGTGCGATTCCTGTTTAACGCGCTTGCCCCATTCCGACACCTTCGCATTAAACTCCTCCACCGTCATCAGCCTCGGTTCCACTTCCGCCATCTATCTATCTCTATCTATTATCTACTATCTTCGTTCCGTCTGTTGCTGTATCACAGCAACCATCCGCAGTGTCCCGTCTGTCGCTGTATCACAGCAACCATCAAACCCTAATCCAATTATAATACTTCCCCTTCTTGCACGTCAGCTTCATCCTCCTGTTCATTGCAGAATAGCTCACATGAATCCAGTCCGGCCTACACGCCGCATCCACATATTCGGCTATCAGCTTGTCAAATGGCAATTCCATCTCGATAATCTTCCGCAGCAGTTTCATGTTATCCTCCCTCCTGTCGCTGACGGTCCTGATATCAGCTGCCTGTCCTTCCACATGCTGTGAATACTTCGCACCGCCAATCGCCCGGTTCAGCCTCGCACACCTGTATCCGCTCGTCACCACTATCGGCGCACCCCATTCCTCCCGCAGCGGGTCAAGAATGTTCTCCACCAGCGCCTGCAGGTTGTTGCGCACGGCAGCGGTCGGGGAGTTGTCTATCCCCAGCCGCTTCGCCGTAGCGCTCCTTGTCAATTCAGAAATCGTAAAGTACTTCATTATAAGTCTACATCATCTGGATTAACCACCTCAAACATATTGCACGTAGCAAGCATAGCAGCTTTCTGCGCAACCAAAGCATTGCTATCCGTCACATCAATTGTTGGATAAGTCGCTTGTGCTATCTCGCTTTCAGGTACCGTATAACGGGCAGAATTGCCAACTATTCCCACTCCTGTCCTCGGAGCAATCAGGAACTGGTAATAGGTGCAGGCATCCACATATCGGCCAAGGCCATAGGTGGAGTGGGTACCATCCCTCGTCAGGTCATAGTCATTGTTCTGCGAAGATGCACGAAGGTTCTGCATTGCAGTTCCATAAGGAACCACGAAGTCAAGGCCATATTCGCTCATAAACTTCTTAGTAGAATTGGCAACGTTCTTCCATCTCAGCAGCGAAGAACCTTCTGTGTTGCCCTCATAGCCGCTCCAGTAGCTATGTGTCAGCAATGTGCCAATCGCAGCTTGCGGTTGTAATGTCTTCAGTAACAAGACCAATTCACGCAGATATCCTCCAGCACCTTTTTCTAGCCATTGGTCGTAAGAGTTGGCATATGTCGAGAGCTGATGAATAACTATCACATCCCACTTTACATCAGTGAGAGCGGCAATAATAGCGGTATTCCCGTCATTAATAGTACTCCCTGTTGTTACGCTTTGCGTTGCTCCAACAACATGCTCGATGGCATATTCCCATCTTATGGCTGACTTTAGTTTGTTGTACCAGGTTTTAAACGAAGAACCTCCCATGATGGCTCGATAAAGCGACATGTCGGAGACATCAACACCAGCAGACTCAACAAGCAGGGGTAGCATCTGAGTGCAATCCCGTGTGTAGCTGTTGCCAATATCAAGCACCTTCAGATTTGTCTTCCGAACATCAAACGGAGGATTGTACATACATGGAGCTGAAATAGCACTGTTGTTATTCTCCAACACTGTTACGCGAGAAATCAAGTCTGCATCGTAAGCATACCATGACCTGTAAGCAGTGCTGTCGGTGGATTTAGGATAAGACAAGTACACATCGCTGTCTGCATCAAGATGTATCGTGGCAACATTGGCATCACGGAGGTCTGCTCCAGAGGAAGCCTTGTGAGTGACAACACCGTCACTCTGCCTCACGATGAAGTAAAGGCGGGAATAGACTGTCCCGCTGACTCCTGAAATATACAGCGTCGTGCCAGCTTTTGCGCAGAAATTGGCAGACACGAAGTTCTGGTTAGTGGAAACAAATGGAGGAACAGAACTCAGAACGTCACCTACGGAGATGCCGTTAGAGTTCCAGTAGCCTGTTGTGCCGCTCGATTCTATCTGGGTGATATTGCCAATACCATGTTTCATATCAACATAACGTTGATTGAGATAATAAGAATCGAAGTTGCTGGACAACACTCCAGAGGCCCATCTGACAAGTGCAATCACTACTTCATAGTCATTCAACGCGATAGTGCTGAGATATCTCGCAGAACGATACTCCAGGGTGCTCAGATTCAGAATAATAAACTCCTGACCGTAGTTGTTACGAGTCCAGGTGATTGCTTCTGACAGCGTGACATTGTTACTATAACGAGAGGAGGTGATGAATGTCCCTGCTGGCAAAGTGAAGGTTCGGTTTTCCGTGTCCAACAAGGGAACTGCCGATGAGACACCTGCATAGTCTTTAATCACATCCTCGGAATAATTCTTACACAACTTGCCATTGACATGATAACTGCGGGAGTTACATGCAATAACATAACTATTGAAGTCCACAAGGGCCACAATACATTCATCGTCACTACAGGTTGGAAACTCCGTGTAGTTCACAACACGATGTGTCTTGTCTGAAGTGTTCAGAATAAGAAACTCAATCGCGTAATCGGTTAAAAGTCCTTCTGCCCTTGTCCATATAATGTCATATGTAATTTCTATACGACCATTCTTTGTATACAGAACAGAACCTGAAGGCAATGTAAAAGTATTATCACTTGTGCTCAATGATGGAACACTGTCATATATCACAGCATATTCAGAAAGAAAGTTGTACACACCTCCTGACTTCACCAATTTATTACTCCCTGCCATAGGCTCCGTCTCTATAGACACTCCCGATAGCTGTTCTCCTGTCGCGAACTTCGTCTCGGCCAACCTTGTCGTAGCCTCGGCTTCGATATTCCCCTGCAGCGTATTATCGGCATTCTGTCTCGCAGTAGCCTCGGCCGTGATGTTCCCCTGCAGCGTATTATCGGCATTCTGTCTCGCAGCACTCTCAGCGGAATCGGCTGCAGCCCTCGCAGCAACCTCGTCGTCGATGTCGTCTTGCAACCTCGAGTCGGCGGTCTGCCTCGCTTTCGTCTCCGCAGTGAGGTTGTTGGCAACGGTGTTGATGCTTGCACGCAGCACATTGTCTGCACTGATTCGTGCTTCCTCCTCGTCTTCGTCGGCCTCTGTCCTCGCTGCTGCCTCGGCGTTGATGGCGCTGATTCGTGCAGCCTCTTCAGCCTCGTCGGCCTCTGTTCTTGCTGCTGCCTCGGCATTGATGGCGCTGATTCTCGCAGTTTCCTCGTCCTCGTCGACCTCACTCCTCGCTGCTGCCTCGGCATTGATGGCGCTCTGCAGGGCCTCATCCGCTGCGATCCTGGCATTCCTTTCCGTCTGGTCTGCCGATGCCCTGTCGCTCGCCTCGTTAGTGATCACGCTCTGAACGTTCGTAACGGCATTGATTCTCGCAGTCCTTTCGGTGGCAATGGCCTGCTGCAGCATAGTGTCGGCGGCAGCTCGCGCAGAAGCCTCGTTCTGCACGGCGGTATTCCTTTCCATCACCTCAGTGTCGATATCGTTCTGCAGTCCTTCGTCCGCAGTTCTGCGAGACTCTTTCTCCGCGTCGATGGCCTGCTGCAATGCGTCGTCAGCGTTCTGCCTGTTCGCTGTCTCCGTAGCATCTGCGGTCTGACGTTCCTGAGTCTCCGAGGCCACGACACCCTGCAGGCTCACAATGGCGTTCTGACGAGCAGCTTGTTCCGCTGCCAGGTTCTGGCCAATGGCCTTGATGGCTCCACCAACTCGCTCCGAGGTGTTGGCTCCCACCGCAGTCTCGTCGTTGATGATCTGACCAGCTTGTATAATCTCTTCGTTTGTCATATATGTTATCTGTTTAAGTTTACCATTCTTTCAGTGTGTACCCCACGCCCACCATGGGCGACTTGCTCACGAAGTTCCAGCCTCCTGCGAACTGCCACCGCCGATGACGGTAGACAGCAAGCAGGTCGGCTTCGTCGCGTCCCACCAGCCCCGAGATTCCTACGGAGTTCGTCTTTACGAATCTGCCCGCGTTGAACGTAAGACTCACTGTTCGGTTGCCCAGGCTGTTCTGGTACAGCGTATCTCTCACTACCAGCGTCACGGTGTCGTTCTGAAGCACCGTATCGGTATATACTTTCTGCGTGTAGTACTCCTGTATCACTTTCACGGTGTCAACGATGGGAGGCACTATCACCCTTATCGTCTCAGCAGGTGTCGGCACATATACCTTGTGCCACATCACCATCGTGTCGGTCTTCACCTCCTCTTCGTCGGCGCTGCACTTCACCACGAACGGCATGCTGATGATGCCAGCAAGCAGCAGCAGACCTATCACGTTCGCAATCACCTCTGCTATATCAGTTCTCTTTCCGTTCATGTCCATGTTCCCGTTCACGTTCCCGCTTTTCGAAGTACTCACTCAATTCATTTTTCGCCTCCCCGAGCTTCGTCCGAAAGTAGACGCTCACCCCGAAGATTGCACCTGCATACGTCAGCGCCTGTGCAATATACCACAACACACCGTCCGCTATATCATATCCGTTCATGAAGAACGACAAGAATGCCAGCGTCACACCGCTCACGATCATCAGAACGGCTGTCGAATACTGAATCCATTCCTTTGTATTCTCTTTCATCTTTCTATGTCCATCTTTTTCGCCCATAGGCTTTCCACTTCGCTTTCACGTCCAGCCCTCCATCTACTGCAAAGATAGCAATAAGCGAAGAAACTAAGTGGGACAACAAAAAAAACCGTCCACCTTCACAGGCAGACGGCTTTTAATCCTAAAATGAAACGAATTCCCCAATAAAAAAACAATATGCATAATCAGTTATGAAATCGATTACTAAACGAACTACTTATCATTAAAAACTTCCCTATCTTCACAGACCGGGAGTCCCCAAAAACTAACATTTTGAAAATCAACGTTAAATACTAAAAAAAACGAGGAACTAACCTTGCGGTCAGTTCCTCTATTAAACTGGTGCGTCAGCTATTTAACTACTATTCCCGAGCTTGCTGGTCATTATTTTTTGTCGGTTGTGCAAGCACTGTCTCCCGAAGCCGACATGAAGACCCCACCTTTAGGGACTTTAGTGAACACCGACGCTCTCCGAGGCTCTCTGTGGTGTCTTAATTGATGCTGCAAAGTAACGCATTTTTTTTGGTTATGGCAAGAATTTTTTCGAGATATTTTTCTGTCCGGCCTCGTGTGTCCTGTGCATTGCCCGCAAAGATACAAATTTTGTCGCAGCGGGCTCAGCCTATTAGCCAAACATCGTCCCGAGCACGGCAACCGCCATCACTCCAACCGTGAACACCAGGTCAGTAAGCACCACCTCACTATGCGTGCAATCCTCACCAATCATCTCACTCATCCGTTCGCTCTTCGCATTCCACCACATCTTTGCGGCGAATACCAGCTGAGCGCTGCTGTCCATTACTCTTTCTTTCATTTTGCTACTACGTTTGACTATTAAACATAACACAAGAAAGCGACACGCAATCCTGTCGTCAAACGTAGCAGACTTTGCCGGCAAAGGCGAAATTCTACATGGATTGGTGCCGCTTATGGCTCTGAGGTCATGGAAGACCTCTCAAAAATGAAGGCATAAATAATGCCCGATGTTATTTCGGGCGTCATCTTCGCCCTTTGCCAGCTTACGCCAGCTACGTTTGACGCTGCAAATATAGAACAAATAATCCATTCAGCAAGCGCCAAGCACAAAAAATAATTCCGACAGAACAATTATTCCGACATTCAGAACAATTTCATCTCTTCTTCTTCCGCTTATCTGGCTCAGCCTTCAGAATAAGTCCTTTCAGAACATCTTGCTCAGCACTCACCATCTTCGTGAAGATGTACCGTCTCTCTTCATCTTTCCCAAGCAATATAACAGGAGACGTGCTCACTTGTTCCATATCCACAAGGCATCCCACATAGCCATCTTCCACCGAACCAAGGTCAACGTCTGCAACGAAACTCGTCTGTTTCCCCGACACCAAGTAACCTACGTTCACCACGGCATAACGTCTCACCTGAGCGTTCAACACCATCGAACAGCTCAGCAATAACATAATCACTAACCTCCTCATAATATCCCAGTTTTAATACCGCAAAAATAACAATAAATTCCCCACCTTCCAAACCAATTCCTCGTCAAAATCCCGCAAAATTGTCCAAAATCTAACAATATCTTCAAAATTCACCTAAAACACCGAAATATTATTCAGTTTATAACATTTTCCAAAACACACTCACACACGTATATAATAATGTACGCCCACCCACCTTATTATATAAGGACCCACCCACATCAAAAAATCTTAATAATTTTCACATTCAGCCTTTTACGCCACCTCACCCCCACCGCCGCACCCTCTCTCCCTCCGTTG
>Ga0326512_10000424_pt1 | contig 36914 bp, 43 predicted proteins | sample 1_2617_0518_D_FD_203652 | JGI IMG/M metagenome (GOLD analysis project Ga0326512, IMG submission 203652) | Bovine rumen microbial communities from UC Davis, California, United States - 1_2617_0518 | ecosystem: Host-associated > Mammals > Digestive system > Stomach > Rumen | place: USA... | reverse complement strand
AATTCTTTATTTAATTAAATTATATTACAAAATTAAACAAAAAATCTCAATTGCAAAAATTTAGAGTTCAAATTATTATTATAATATGAATTTTACTTATAATTTTAACCTTCTTTAACAGGTATATACTCAGAGATTTCATACCAACCTTCAGGGTATTGCCCCCAATACACATTCCTGCCTTCATCTATCATCTTTTCATAGGCTTCAAGGCATTCCTTCAAAGTTGAGTATTTGCCTACAATGATTTGCTTTTCTTTTTTCTTTTCCATTTTTCTTAATTTTGAAAAGTACAGCCTGTGATGACTTATTTCTGTAACCTTATAACTATATGGCTAACCGCTTAAAGTAATCACAGGCTGTCTCTATTTAACTCTGGCTCAATTCTATGTCATCAATCTGTTTAGGCATTATCAAACAATTCTTTACCATAAGGGTCCCAAACACAGAATTCACTGTCACCATCCCATTTCCACCATCTCATAATGTCCTCAATGAACCCTATAACGTCAAATGTTCTTGCGTTCCAGTCTTTTATGCTTGTGAAAATTTTCTTCAAGTCCTTGTTTTCCATGTTCCAGTTCTCAATAGTGTTTTGTTCACCACTATCAGGGTCAAGAATTTCACATTGCTTGATATAGTCCTCTATGTTCTCAAACCTGTCTGCAAGTTCAACTATTTCTTCCTCATCCTCAAATCTTGGTCTAAGGTCAATGTCTCTATAATCAGATATCACTTTGTCTGTATTGTCTTTGACTGTAGCTGACTTCAAGTTGTCATCAGAATTTTCTTCAAACATCATACGTATGTCTTCACACAGTTCTTCATCATCATAATAATCTTCCTTGCTGTTATCGACTATTTCTTGTAGTCTGTCATCATCAAACAATGAAGATAGTTCATGCTTAGTATTAGAATATGAGCCTTCTTCTTTATTGTCATATTCCTCACACTCAGCAACACATTTTTTCAAGTAATCTAATGTAATGTCCATAGTTTATAGTTTTTGATTGGTTTAGTTCTATTGACATAACGCAAGAAATGAAATTCTATTGTATTAAAACATCACAAAATGCAGCCACAATTACACACATAACTCAGGTTGAACTCAAGCTATATAAATTATTAACTACATATAAAACACAAAAAGAGTTCAGGACAAGTTAAATCCTGAACTCATTGTTTTAGTCAGTCCAACGAATGAAATGTTTTGTTTCAATCAGTCCACCTGATGAAATATGCTAATTCATCCCCCTTTAAGTGTTCAAAGCAATACCCATCTACTTTGTGGTAATACTCGCTGTATAAGTTAACATATTCGTCGTTCTTCTTATACCAGCCACAAGCTTTCCACGACATTACACAACATAGTTCAGTCATGTAGATGTAGTTGCTTTTCCAGTCTCTAAAACTTCTTTCAAATGTGTCTTTGATTGCGTTTGCACCAAATTTCTCTGCAATACTGAAGTCTTGCCAAAAGGTAGTCTTCATTTCATAACCGTTTTCTAATATCATCTTTCAGTTCATTTAAGTTATTATTCAACTCTTTTAGTTCTTTCACTAGTGAAGGTAACTGTCTAACAACTACCTCCATAAATCTCATTTCAATTACTGTCATTGTTCATACTGTTATAAAGTTTAGTCGTATAAATTTAATAATTTTCAATGAAACTTAACATATTTTAGCAGTCAATTTAAACACATTTTATACTTATTAACATTTGAATGTAATGAAGATGTTATAAACAAAAAGAACAGAGCCAGCCTGTCACAGGTTAGCTCTGGGAAAATAAATAATAAATTATAACAATTACCAAAAAATCAAAATATGAATTTAATGAATAATATATAGAAAAATAATATCAATTAAAATAAAGAACGAATTACTTACATTTATAAGATAGAAACATTATCATTCCTCCTTAAACAGATTATCAAACTTTTTCATCTTATCGTCTATTTTTGTGTTCAGACGTAATTCTGCTTTCTTTATTTGATGATTTGTATATATTCCAACAGAGAAGATTGAGCCAGCAAATGCTATTGTCTCTCCAAAATACCACAATGCTGAATCATGTACTTCGTAGTCATTCAAAAAGAATGATAAGAAACAAAGTACTATACCTGTTAGAAGTGTGAATATGGCTGTTATATATTGAACGTTTTCTTTTTGATTAGAAGTCATTTAAGTATAAAATATATGTTTGATTAAAAATAGATTGTCACATTTTTAATGTTATAAAAATGATGGGATTTTGTTCCCATCATTTCTAAAATGTTATTCACTGACTACTGTCCAACCACTTGGTATACCACCTGTACCCGTTGTCCAACTTGTCATACTTGCTGCTTTAGTGAATGTACCACTTGCTGCAACACTTTTAACCCAATCTTGTGTACATTTAGTTGCAGATATGTTAGTTGCAAGACACTTAATTGAGTTCAGTTTTGTACAATTATAGAACATATATTGATAACAACCTTGTACTAATGTTGTAGCAGGTAACTCTGGTGCGGTTGTTAGACTTGTACAACCTTGGAACATACCAAAATAACAAGTTTGTTTCATCGTTCTTGCACCTAATTTTGGAGCTGTTTTTAGACTTGTACAACCTTTGAACATAGTGTGATAACAACTAGTAGCTAATGTTGTTGCAGGTAACTTAGGTGTATTTGTTAGACTAGTGCAACCATAGAACATACCCGTATAACAATAATTTGTTAATGTCTTTGCAGGTAACTCAGGAGCTGATGTAAGACTTGTACAATCACGGAACATCCAATAATAACAGTAAGTTGTTAATGTTGTTGCTGGCAATATAAGATTAGATGTATCAACTATTTTTGAACTTCTAAATATACCACAAAAAGTATAAGTACTAGGTAACGTAGTCCTTTCAATAAAATTATCACCATATATAAGTGACATTATATTACCATAAACATTAAATTGTTTAGTTGAATTAAAGTAATTATAATCAGTAGTAGAAGTTGCATAATTATTATTACTTCCTTTTACATATAACTTATCTCCAGTATTCAATGTTGCTAATGTTGGAGGAATAGTACTAGATGTATAAGATGTCCAATTAGTCTTATCAGTAGAAATTTGTATTGTTCTAGTTAAAGTAGACTTTTTTGTCTCGAATGTAATAACATTGTTATCTTCTAAAGATTCAATAGTAAGATATTCTTGTGAATAAGATTTTGATTTTGTAACTCCTAATAAAACGTGTCTTCTAAAAATCATATCATTTCATCATATATTTAATTTAATTGAACCATCTTTACAGCAGTAACATAATAATAGCCACCAATATGCTTTATACTAACTTCATATATACTATTTGCTTCAAAAGACAATCCATCTTGTGCATATATATTAGAACTTGCATTAAATGTAATATTAGGAGTTGTACCAGTTGTAAATAACAATCCTATATATCCATCACTTCCTGACAAATCAAATTGGAATGTATTAACTGCATTTGTACATAAATAGTCATAACCAACATTAACGGTTGCTGATGTTGTTGAAGAAGATGAATTGTCTATATTTTTAACTGTTTGCTTCTTTTGACTTTCTATCAAATCATCATACATAGTAGGTGACATAAGTCCAGCATTTTCACTAGTTGCATATGTTATACCACAAGCTGATTTAACCCATCTTGGACACTCAGAATTATTTGTGTAATAAAGACCATCAAATGTATAGTTATAATCACTACCACCACTTCTGATGTAAGCTAAAACAACTAAGTCGTCCATTTCATAATCTGACAAATCTCTATTGGTAATGAATAAAATTGCTTCATTGTCACCATCTAACTTACACATTCTCTTTTCAACAACTTTTCCACGATAAGTATATATTAAGTTGTCATCTGTTGGTAATGCATCATCACTACTTGTATAATCAGACAATTCTATTACTACAAAGTCATTAGTTGAAAGTCCTTTACCCTCAACTTTATCTACTTTGTTGCCTAATGCTGTCTTATCTGCTGAACTCATCAAACCATTAGCTGAAGTTGTAGCTGTTGGCAGTTTAGAAATTATTTGTCCCATTATCCAACTTGGCAAGTTATCTTCTGTATCAACATAATGATAGCCTATTTCATCCCATCTACCACCACTGTATTGGAATTTGTAGAACTCTAATTTCTCAGTTTCTTCAAAACTAGATTCTTTATAAAAGTGTGGAAAGTATATGGTTGTTGATTCACCTAATGCACCTGAAACATTTTCAACTATTGGTGTAACACATAAACCATCTAATGTATATACTTTCGATATTGGCATAATACTACCTGATGATGTGTAATTCTCCACAGGTGTACCAATATCACCACTCAATACTGATGTAAATTCTTTTTTGATGAAAGCTTCTACTGATGAACCAGCGTAACCTTCCCAAGAAACTGTTAAGTCTTGTATTTCTCCTGTATTAGCCATAAAATTTTCTTATGTATATTTCTATTTCACTTCGTTCATAGAAAGAAGTTATATTTTTAAAAAGTATCATTTTCTTTCCACGCCTCTTTACCTAACCAAGGTCTGTTACCTATCCATTTACCACTACCAAAACATGATAAAAATAATGACCACACTAAAATAGCACCATGATAAACATGATTTATCACTTTACCCAATGCTTTGATATTCGTTACTTCTTTGTTTTCATTTACATAAATCATTCTTCTTCATATACGAAATATATTTTACTGTCATCAGGTGTAATTTTTGCATACTCAGTTGCTGAAATCACAATGTGTTTAGGTATATCTTGTTCTATATCAGTTTGTCTTTCTTCTATATCATCTAATCTACCACTATAACCATCTAAGTTATTAGCTATTCTATGCAGTTCTTCGTGGTGTTCAACATCCATATCTGTCAACTGAGTATTCAAGTCATTCACATCACTATCTAAGCTATCATTCAATGTATCTATTTGTCCTTGATAGTTTTTGTTTTCAAGTGCTTCTATTCTTGATGTGTTATTGTTAACGTCTAATGCGGCATCGTGTATATCCTCATGTAATTCATGGTAATATTCTTCGTCCTTTTGAGTCAACATATCAATCTTATCATCAAGAGCAGTTTGAGCATCTTTACAGTCAGTAATATGGTCTTCAATTACTTCTGTCTGAGCAGCTAACTCACCTTCTATTTCTTGTAATCTTTTTTCTATGTCATTAAGTGTTGCCATATATAATAATAATATTTTTTATTGCATTGGGGTGAAATAGATTCCTTTAACGTCTTTATCTGTTAAAGAATCATATTCCCTTTGTGTCATAAAGTAATGTTCAGGTATATCAGCAAGTTTTTGCTCTATTCTTGTTATGCTGTTATTGACAAATTGATTTTGATTAGAATAAATACCTAATAGTCTTTCATGCTCAGTTTTGATAATGTTTAAGTTGTTTTGAGTATCTTCAATTCTAGTATTTATGTCATCAGTCAATTCTGTTATTTGAGCATCATAATCTTTACCTTCTAGTAATAATAATCTATCACCATTAGCTTTGCATTTACCCTTGACTAATGCGATTTCATGTTGAAGCTCAGCATAACTATTGTAAACTAATGGGTGTAATCTGTCATTTGCTTGTTTGATATGTTTGTCTCGTCTATCTACATGCAAATTCAATATGTCCATTTCGCCCTTTATAGTATCTTCTATGTCATCAGCTTGATTGTCACAGAAATCATATACTATATCTAAGTCCATGTAATTTGCCCAAAACTCATAACGTAGAACATTACCATCGTATTTGACAAAGTAATCACCCCAATCCCAAAACACCTTGTCTTTAGTGTCAGGCAATATAGGAACAACTAATCCTTTTTGTTCAAAGTCTTTCAATGTAAGGTTAGTAGGCAATTCTTCATAGAAAAACTTTGCAAAGAACAAATGTCCATAGAAATCATAGAATTCAACTAATGTACATGGGTCTGATTCAGATTTATAGTGGAAAGTATATGTAACATCGCCTGTACACTTACTATTGAACCTTGGCGCTATCTCATAATATGCATAACCTTCGTGTGTAGGAATTGTAGGCATTGTTACAGTTGCACCTCCATCATATTGAGCAGATGATATTTCTTCACCTGTCAACCCATCAACAAACTTAACAGTATATAAAGGTCTCCAAGTCGCATCATATCGTTTGTCTCCACATACATAACTATCATCAGGACTCCAACCATTGAATATCATATTAGGCTTAGTTGGGTTACTGACTATATAACTAATCACATCTTCATATTCGTAATCACCTGAATGGTATAAAACATCATCAACATAGAACTCAACGTGATAAGTATTTCTTCGCATTCTAGCTGTATAGTTGGCTGTGTCATTTGCAGCAACAATTTCAGGTCTCCAGCCTAATAATGTCCAACCTTCTCTTGTAATTGTTGGTGGTGTAGGCATAGTTCCCTTTTTCTCAACATAATCTGTTCTGATGAGAGTACCGTTATTGTCCCACCAATTTATTTTAACACCACCTGTTAGTCTATAAACATATATCAGTTCGTCTAATCTATATTTCTGGTGTGGGTTAGGTAAGATGTTTGTTACTGTTACACCTGTTTCACCATATATATTAGCACCACAGAATGTCTTTTCTGTTCTATCATCATAAGTACAACCATATTCATCTAGCTGAATTGTATAGTCCCAATCACCATACATATTACCATAAGTCCATTTGATGTAAAGTTCACCTTGTGCTGGAACACCATTATTGAATAAGAACACAAAGGTTGTCTTATCACCATAAGGTTGGTAATAAATACAGTCATAGTAATAGTAGTAATCTTCCTTTTGAATTGTACTATCATCATCGTCACTATGATATTTGTCACAATCCCATTTATATGTCCAGTTTCCACCTCTTGAAGGAACATTTGATGGAGTTGTTATATAGCCTTTTTCAACATAATTACTATATCCTCTACCATTATATACAGTTTCAGACCAGTCATTACCTTTCCATCTAAACTTGTAGTGTGTTTTTGCCATTAGAATTCTATTAGTTTTATTTCATTTGTATTTGCCTTTACGTCAAACTCTTGTTCATCAACCATCATATAACCATCTGTTGGTAATGCGTTAATCTTATAAGCACTAAATGGGTCGCAATAGCCATGAATACAGCAGTTATATATCTTCTTTGGTGATGAATAGTGTTTAAGATATGTTTTAAGTATGTTATCTTCCTCATATTGTTCTTCATTTGGAGTCCACCAGTTATCGCTTCCAGCAAATGAAGTCCAAGGAACATTTGTCAATATGTTGTAACCATCTGTATCTGAATTGTCTGTTGTTACGATATATGATTCAGCAAATGGCTTTTCTAGTCTTGGTGAGTTGATTTTAAGACTTAAATCATTGTTTTCTTTAACATAAGGAGTTGTAACCTCATTTGTGTAAATTATATCTTCATCATCTTTGTCTTCAGATGTAGAAAGTCTCCAACCTTTTCTCCAGTTCACATTCTTAAAACCTACTTCAAAATCTTCCAAATATATAACAGGTGGAGTTCTTGTATAGTCAAACTTATAATAGCCTGTTGAAGAATCTACCACAAACATACTACTTTGATAAGGAATTTTAGGCACGAAGAACTCAATTGTTAACTTACCATATAATTCATCAGATTTATTCATTGGAATAGCATATGCTTCTTCTTGTAAACCTGACCTATAATCTACTGTAGATACTATTTTATTTTCACCATACCATACAAGTTTTTCTGTCTGGTTATCTACACTTTTATGTACACCTATATCTACTGTACTTGGTGTACGTGTCCAAGTATTACCATTCCAATATTTATCACCTATACTAATTCTAACTCTTAGCATCTTCCAACCCTGTCCAAAGTCACTATCTACAAGTGCTTGTTTTGTTAAACAGTCAACATCAGGTGCACCTAATTCAGTCATTGGAATTGTACGTGCTGTATATTCATGTGGTTGTGGATTAGGCAATTCGTACCAAGTCTCATAAGTTACATCATTATCTGTATAGTGGTCTAAGTCATAACGTAATTTACCTTTAATATAGATGTAATTTATATAGTCATTATTTGTTGGACTATACTGCATTTCTTTAGGTGATTCAAACTTTAATACAGGGTGCTTACCACCTAAATAGTTATTATACCATGAACCTTCCCAATGTGCTTTGAAATATGCATCTTTTTGTTCTGTAGTTTCAGTTCCATGCTGGAATCTAATACCCATTGGGTCAGGTTGTGTTGTATCGTTGATTATTTGGTTAACGTATTCATATAACCATTGTGTTTGCGTATAGAAATAGATTCTATCTTTCCATTCTGCTTTTCTTGGTGGTATATCGGCTGGACTTGAAACATAGTTAAATGCAAACGTTTTAACAGGTACAGCAGTTTGATAAGGAATAGAGTTTAGTAAAAATTCATCACTTCTGTAATATTGGAACTTGTTGAAATATTGCATACTATCAAATACTGTATCAAAACCAGGAGTAAACTTTGTACCTGTTTGTGTTGTTGTTGCATCTACATTACCATTGTAATATTGTGTCCAATATAAAAAGTCTGAATTCTTGGCATCTATTCTATCTGCATCTGTGGTATATTGAAGAACATAATAAACATAATCAGTCAAAACGTTATCTTTCATTCTATCCCACACATCATACAAATATCTCCAATATGAAAGTAAGTTGTTTTGGTCTTCAATTGGTATAAACATTTCATCATTATCAACTTCATCTATATCTGCTTCAATAGTTACTTTGTTGTATATTTCTTCCATTTCAATGTTTATATCTGAACCAGCATAATCATTAGCACCAATATATTTATACAATTCAATAGTTTGCAAGCTAAATCTATGTCCATCTACAAGGTTCACACAGTCAATTCCTCTGTGAGAATTACCTTCCAAGTTGTTTGAAATGTTTATCAAGTTATAGTCTATCACATAAATGTCTTTACCCATTGGAACAAATGTACAGTTATAGAAACGTCCTATTTCTTCTAACACATTATACCAATTTAATGCACTATCTTTATCAACACCATCATTGAAAATCAAGTCATTCACATATTCATTTTCAAATGGTGTCAATTCTGCTGAGTTATCTATTGGTGTAGGGTGATTTATATCTAACATTACATTTACTTCACTATAACCAGCAATTTCAACTAATGCTTTCAACACATAATCTTTAACAGATTTGAGGTGTAATTCTTGCTTATATTCATTAACAGTTGAACTGTTAAGTGAAAACTGTTTATTTGAAACATATTCATATTTGAAGTCTTGTAATGTAGATAAAGCATCTATCGCTTCAAGTTCTATTGTGTTTAAGTACGCATAAGGTTGGTTATATTGACAAGGTGTCATATAACCATAAAATAAACACTTTCCTGAACCCAAGTTATTGACAATTACCTTCACGTCATGTGGGTTAATACTGAACATATCAAAATATGTGTCTTTTGATACTATTGTAATTGTACAACTACGTGATTTGATAGGTGAGAATAAACCATCACTTGATGATTGTGAAATAATAACAGGTGATTCATCTATAAAAGTTAAATTTGTTGTTTGTGTAGTATCATTTCCTGTAATGATGTTAACTTCTATACTTTCGTTTATTCTGTTCTTAAATTTTCCTGTATATAACATAAAAATCTTACTTTATATATGTATATATAAAAATAGTATTTTTGTGAAATAATGGTAAAAAAAGACCTATACCAAAATATGCAAGTATAGGTCTTGAAAAATACCATTATGAGAAGAAATTCATTTCTAGATTCTCTTTGTTTTTGAGTTATAGTTACGAAGAACACCACTCAATTTTTGTCCTTTGATAGTGAATACAACATTGTTCTTTCTATCTTGTATTGCATAGCCATTACCATCACCATTCAATATGGTAAATAGACGTTTTTGTTGGCTTCCATTTAATATCATTTCGCCCTTATTGACTCTTGCAATGTTGTAATCACCAATTGTAGTAGTTCCACCAACAATACCACCATCTGCGAAACAACTAAATACCATAGCGAAACCAGCTACAACGGCAGCAATACCAGCAGCAATAGCAGCAATATTAGCTGGGAATGGCAATTTTGAACCTTGCTCTGTAGCATTAGCAGTTGAGGCAGCTTGTTGTACACCTAACTTACCAACAGTTGATTGTGTCTCTGCTTGGTCTGTAGCTATGTTTCTTGCAGCGATAGCTTCACGTAATGCAGCAAATGTTTCAAGCATTGTTGAAATAGACTGATAAGCACCTATTACGTTTTGAATAGTAGATATGACAGCATCAAAACCAGCTGTGACTTGTTCAAATCCACTCATATCTTCCCATCTTTCTGAAAGACCACTCCATGTACTTGCAACATTACTAACTGAACCATTTAATCTACCTAATGTATCTATACCTGTATTAAATGCATCCCATGTTCTTTCTTTTACAGCTTTGTCTAATTCAAGTTTCTTAGCATTGTTAGAAGCCTTGTCAAATGCATCTGATAGTTTTTCAACACTCTTAGTAGTATCGTCATATATAGACGCAAGTTTTTGTTCATCTGATGTCAACTTAGCACCTAATGATTGCTTTTCTTTTATGGCATCATATTGTTGTTTATATGAGTTGATTATCTGTTTGTTAAAGTCTAATTCTTTCTTTAAGTTGTCTGCATTTGATTTAGCATTTGAAACTGCATCTTTTGGACCAAGTGAAAGTGCAGCAGCCTTTGCTTCTACATTTACTTCTATCTTATGGTCATTGATTTCTTGTTCAAGGTTGTCTATATCTTGTTTCTTAACAACTGGCTTTAACTTGATTTCAATTTCATTCTTTTGTCTGTTTAGATTGTCTATCTCAGCTTGTATCTTTTCTCTTGATTCATCTGTTATAGCAGCATTTAACTCAACTTGTTTTTTCTTTATGTCTTCATTTATCTTGTCAATTGAACCGTCGAGTGGTGGAACAATAATTCCTAATTCAATTTTCTTATCTTCAATTTCCTTTTCTAATCTCTTTACTTCTGATATATATTCATCAGCATCCATATCAGGCAATAAGCCATCTTTATACTTAGATTGTAAGTCTGATAGTTGATTTTCTAAGTCTGAAAGAGAGTCCTTTGCATATTTGACTTTATCTGCATCACCTTTACTACCACCACCTGATTTACCACTTGTACCTGCTGATGCTTGTGGTGTGTCACCAAGACTAGCTAATTTTCTGTTAGCATCTAATAGTGCCTTAGTATCGTCTGCATACTCCTTTTGTTTATCAGCTTTTTGTTTAGCTAAGTTTTTTCTGTGTTCAACTTGTAGTTTTTTTTGTTCTTTACGTCTATAGGCATTTACCTTATCTATAGCTTTTTGTGATAAGCCACCTAATGTATTTACACCAGCAGCTCTACGTTCTTCAACAGAGATTCTATCACCTACCTTAGCCTTTTCATAATAATCACCCGTCTTTCTTGATTTTTCTTGTGATTGTTTGTCTAATTTGATAAGGTCATTAGCAGCTTGTTCAGCTTTCTTAGCAGCAACAGCACGTGCCAATAATGCTTGGCATACAGCATCAGTGTTCTTTGTGAATATTGACTCTGCTGTAGTTACTGAGTTAACTGAAATGCCTAATGCACTAAATGCACTCTTATTGTTTTCTATCCATTGTTTTTTCTCGGCTTCAGATTTTAAGTTCTTCCATTGTGTTTGTAATTCATAGAACTTAGTTGTTGTTTTAGCTGAAGTTTCATTCAATTCGTCTGTCTTCTTTCTTAAATCTTCTTGTTTTGCTTTCAATATCTCAGCTTCTCTTTGTGCTTGTTGTTCTGCTTCTGTAGATTTGTTGGTCATTTGAACAAAACCATAGATAGCAGCACCAGCAGCAATTATAGCTGTTGCAAGCAAAACATAAGGGTTCATACGTGCAACTGCATTAAAAGCAGCCTGAGCGACAGTAGCACCCTTTGTCATTACAACACTCTTACCTTCAGCAGCAGTCTTTACTTGAATTGCAGCAGCAGCAGCTAATTCTTGTACTTGTCTTACTTTCAACATTATTGCTGAAGATGATTGTAATGCATTTGTTACTTTTGTCATCAAATTAGCAGCACTTTGAACAGTCATAACAGTAGCAATAGCATCTTTAAGAGCTTTTTCGTCACCTGTTACTTTGGCTATAATTGATGAATATGTAGATAAAGCATCAGCACTAAGTCCAATAACATCATTGAACACATCTAAGTTTGGTGTATCTGATGCTAATACTTTAATCTCCTGTTGTACATCGCCAACTGTATCTTTTAATGCACCAGCTTTAGTTCTTAAATCACTTAACTTCTGAGCTAATTCTTGACCTTGTGCACTTTGTTTTTCAACTGCACTCATTGCACGATATTGTGCTGTTAAGTTTGTCAAGTCCTTTGTCAAACTCATTAGCTGTCTTCTAGTATTTCCACCACCCATATTACCCATTTCTGAGTCAACTTGTTTAATCTGAGTAGTCAAATTACTTAAAGCAGATTGAGATTCAGCTAATGTAGAACTCAACATCTTACCAAATTCACCATTCTTTGCAGTATCAGATAAATTAGCCCATTGTATTTTCAACTCTTTGACTGAAGCAGCGAGACTGGATTGTTGCTGTTTAGAATTCATCATCCCACTTGTTGCTTTTTCAAGTGAGCTAATCACTTTCTTGTAAGCGTTGACTTGTTCATTCGTTACTGATGCGTTGTTCTTTGCTGCATTACTAGCGTTCTTTGTATCATCAACGAACTTATTGAGCATATGTCTAGCACCTTTTACTTCTTGTACTAATCTTGAAGTATCAGCACCAATCACAACTGATAAATTTGGCATATCTTATATTATATATATTTTTATTTCACTTCGTTTATAAAAAAGAAGTTATATTTTTTAGTTATCTATTACATTTTTTATGAATGTGATAAGTGTATTTGGGGCAGTTTGTGAACCCACCTCTATTGCATTATTAGCACGAATATAGCCTTTTGTATATGGCTTTATGTTTTTTCCATTTCTCTTTGTTTGTGTACGTGGGATTGTACCACCAACAAAGAATCTAGTCTTATAAGTGTCATAGTTTTCTCTTGTTCCTAATGCGTGTATCTTTACTTTACCATCATTAAGTTTACCTACGTTTATACCTTTAGCTAGATTTTCATAATTACTTGTCCTGTACTTGTATAATGAAGAACCTGATAGAAAAGCTTGTCGCATATTATCTTTCACACGATGTGCAGCAGCAATAACAGCTTTGCCAACTCTTTCTTTTATATCATCAGCTAATGTTGTCAAATCATCTGAATTGTATATGTATTTTACTGCTCCCATTGCTTAGCTATATTCTTTAATCTGTTTATGTCTTCATTACTTATTTTTGTTGAGTTTTCATCTCTAACAAAATCTTCTATGTGTTTTTCATCCCACTTGAACTTGCATATATCTTGTTGTGTCAACTTCCTTCGTGAGTTAACCTGTGCTGTTACATATGCGTTTAATCTTTGAGAATCCCATAAATTTCTATCTAAATATGGAATGTAATCTATCAAGTCGTTTATCTCCCATATTGTACATTTGTCCATGAAATAGTCAAGTGTACATACCTTAAATTCAAAGACTAAAACACGTAATGTGTAATGAAATATCAATTTTGGTGCTTTTCCTTCACCATCATTGATTAATTTTTTTTTACTGCATTATTAGAAGCAGTGATAGAAGTCAACCATTGTCCAAACTCATCGAAAATAGTTGGGTTTTCATCAACATAATTGATAAATTCATCAAATGTCAATGTATAATCATTAGAAGAAGCAACAACAACGCAATACATATATGTAATTATGTCAGTTACCGTTTCAGGGTTGAATGATTTTTCGGCAATGTTTTCATACATAATCATACTGCGTAATGTGTTCTTTAACTCGATTTCTTTGTCTTTAATAGTGATTTTCATAATGATATTTTATATTTTTTTTAGAAAAATGGTGGAGTAAATAATTACCCCACCAATATATAAGTATTCAATTAAGGGTTAGAAGGCTGTTGGTTAGTAGTAACTTTCTTAATTGAACCATTACCTGTTAAAGTAATGTTATAAGTTGCGTTATCTCCATTGCTTGCGTTAGCTACAAGAGAAGTAAGAACAGCTTTACCTTCATAATAAGAGCTTTGAGATGTCCAATAAGGAAGTGTAGTTGAGTCATCTGCTGGAGTTAAAGTTGGGTCGTCTGGTGTTTGTTTAAGACCGAAACGAACAGTGAATGGCTCACCTGTTATCATAAGTTCAAACATCTTATCGTAATCCTTTTCTGTATAAAGATTTTCAGAAGTGATTTCCCAAGTGTAACGAGCGATTTCTGAACCACCCCATACACCATGGTCTTTTGAACTAATATCTGTAGTTTCAGCTGTTATTGTAAGTACGTGATTTGTAGCGTATGAAAAAGAGTGACCATCATTATCAAATAACATCAAATCACGACCCTTTATAATTTTTTCTGCCATAATAATTTTTATTCATTTATTTTTAAAGTTAATTGCATTGTCTGTATAAATGCATTGTCGATAAAGTCCTCTGAAGCAAAATTTATAGTAACATCACTTATGTCAAAATCTTCATATCTCATGTAAGGTCGTTGTAACAGTGAACGTACTATTTTTATCAATTGGACTCCAACTGAATATTTATCTGTAACAACCTTTATTTCAATTGTAACATCATCTTGAAAAGTGCCATCTTTACAAATTTGTGATACTAAACCAACTCTTTTGTAAATAATAAATGGGAATTTTGCATCATTATCAGCAATCAACGGATAGGTTTTTGCTTTTAAGGCTTTAATATCTTGATTGTTAGCTAATGTTGTGTTTATGTATTTTCCAATTTCTAAACTGTTAATCATTTACTAATTCCACACGTATTATTTTTTTCATATATTCTTTATCTGGCTCAATATCTAAAATTCTGTATTGTTTTTCATTCCAGATTATTCTGTCAAAATCATCAACAGGAACATAACTTCTTACTTCAAGTGTCTTTGTATACGAATAAAATATTTCTCCATTTGGTTCTATACGATTTCCACTTGTATGTATCAATCTTGCTCTTGTTGAGTATTTTAATTCCCATTCAGTTGTTTGTTCACCATAATCGTTTGTTATGATTGTAGGTGTAATTACATCTATCTTTTCTTTTAATAATCCTGCTTTCATGTGTTGTGTCAATTATATTTCTATTCACTAATGTTTCATAGAAACTTAGTTATATTTAGTTGTAGTTTCTGTATAAGCGACACATATAAAAGTATGCTTCTGGGATTTGTGACCTATCTGAACCACGGTTGTCATAGAAATACTCCACAATAAGTTTCATTGCATGTTCTAAAGGGGCAGGCAGTTCACCATCATTTTTTGCAACAACCTCAGACAAAGGCATATCAATCTGTTGTGCAACCAATTGTTCGGCTGTATTGCCTATTGATTCCAAGAATGTGTCATCATCTGTGAAATCTGCATCAATTACACATTGTTCTTTTATTTTTTCGATTGTTAGATATTCCATTGTTTTTACGGTGTGTTTTTGTAAAGGGGTAAACCGTATTGTTTACCCCACCTAGTCTATTAAAAATGAAAACTTACGCAACCTTACCGAATGCGAATGCTTCTGGACGAAGGATAACTGCATCGAAGTAAGCATTAATTACAAGACGTGTACAATCTTTACGAGCTTGAGTTACAGTATCTACAGTAATCTCAATATCTCCCCAAGAACCAACTGCAAGTTGTGAGAAGTCACCATATACGAAGTTGTTCTTAGCAATATTTGAAGTTACAACTGCTGGAGTACCGTCCATTGAGTTGTTGTCAAATACCATACCTGTAGCATTAGTACCCTTAATAAGTGAACGATAGAATGCCTTAGCTGCTGGAGACATAAGATACTTCATTTCGCCATATACGTTGTTCTCTTCAACACCTGCTTCTGCTGTGCAAACCTTAGCATAAGTATCTTCCTTAGTAACAGTTGCACCGTTGAAGATACCTGCTGGTTGTGTAGCTGTTGCTGCACCAGCACCTAAGATTGTAGCTTCTAACTTATCTTGAAGAGCATTAACAATATCTCTACGTATTGCGTTTTCTGCACCGATTGTGTCTTGACGGATAAGCTTGTTAGAAATATCTACATAAGCAGTAAGACGCTTTGGTTGAAGTTTCTTAGTTGTGAATGTGTTGTTAGTTTCTTGTGCATCTGCAAGTTCATCTTCCCAAGTAACTGCACCTTTACCCATGATAGGAATTTGGATGTCACCCATTGGAAGACCTGTGTACCAACGTGCACCAAGTTGTGTCAATACTGATTTTGCATAAAGTGGTTCAAGAATACCTTGAATCTCAGTTTCAACAACTTCATCATGTACACCAGGAACTGTAGTTTCGCCTGAACCTTGGTCTCCTACTGAAATAGTACGAGTTTCTGCATTGATTTTGAAACTTTCACCGTTTTGTACGTTACGGATTTCTTTAGTTAAATAGTTTTTCTTCATAGATCTATTTCGATTATTTTTTTCTTCTTTTTCTTCTTCCTCAATTTCTTCATTAGGAAGTTTTTCATCATAAGATTTGAGTTCTTCTTCTAATTCTTGAAGTTCTCTCTTCTTTGCTTCAATATTTTCTTTTAATTCATTGAATTTCTTTTCTTCATCTTCAGTCATTTCTCTAACTTCTTTCTTACAAAGTTCTACCATTGAACGGCATTCCTCGACCATTTGATGAATAGAGTCTTTCAATTCTAAGCTATTCTTTTTCATGTATATGAGTACGATGTTTTTGTTTGCTTTCTAAATAATAATAATTCAATTTTATTTAGATGTGAACTAAATTGTTTCCATATATAATTTATTTAAAATAGAAAATTAAATGTTAGCTATTTCTTCAATCTGTGACATTTTTGCATCAAGTTTTTCAGATATTGCTTTTAATTGTTCTGCTTTTTTAAGTTCTTCAATCTTGTCTAATGAGCGCTTAGATACTGAAGTATCTGAATATGCAGGTTGCCATACTGGACTAACATCAACAATTGATGCAATCTTCTTGATAGTCCTGAAATATACTCCATTTTGTGATGTCCATTCTTCTGCTTCATCATCTGCTGGGTCAACATAGAACGCGAATGAAGACTTGTTGATGTCACCACGTTTCAAATACTCTAAAAGTTCATCACCTAATGAAGTGAATGGTGCATCAAACTCATATTTCAAGCCTTTGTCATCAACAGTAAGCTTCAATGAGCCTTGACCACTGTTTGAACGTGCTAATACTTTGTCCATATCATGATTGAAACAAGCAAATACATCACATTGGTCAATCATTTCTTGTGTAACTGCTCCACGTTCAATAGTTTCATAGAATCCAAGATATTCTGATTGAGTGTCAAATATGAGAGCATAACCTTCAATGTGGCGTGATGCTTCTCCTACTTCAGCTCTCAACTGAATATCACCTAAGTTACGTATTTCTTTTTCCATTGTGTTTTTCATTATGTTTTTCATCAAATTTAGCTATCAATATCAGATTTTCCGTCAGTATCAGAAGAATTAGCCATATTATTATCTTTGTTAGCATCTTGTTCTCCGATTGTATTTTGTGACAAATCTGTAAACGGTATGATAAGCTTGTCACCACCATCAATAGGGTTAAGTCCGACTTGAAGACGTGCTTCATTGACTGTCATGATTCCACCTTTTACGAGATTAGTAAGGTAATTAGCTTGTGAAGTCTTATCTGACTTCAATATGAATCCTGCATCTAAGTCAATGTATAAGTTCTTCTCTGATGGCTTAATAAGCTTTCTGTCAAACTCTTGTTCTATCAAAGTGATGTATGGGTAAAGTGTATGTGTCACAAACTCCAACAATGATGCTTCAATTGTTGAATAAGATGAGTGTGACAAATCACCTAAAAGTACAGGATTGATATTAAAGAAACGTGCAACATCTTGTAAGTTGAACAAACGTGATTCTAAGAGTTGTGAATCTTTTGAACTGTCTGATACAGCTTGATATTGCATACCAGCTTCAAGTACGGCCATACCTGTTCCATTCTTGCCATGTGCATTTGTCCAAGATGTTCTTATTGCGTTACGTTGTTCTTCTGTCAAACGAGGTGAGTTAGTAGAAAGTATGCCTGATACGTGGCAACCTGAACTGAAATAGTCTAAAGCTGCTTTTTCTGTGTATTGTGACAAACTGATAGTATGTTGTGCGTATGACAATATACCTCTACCTTGTACACCATTGACTGAGTTCTTGATTATGTGAATTACATCAATTGGCTCAATCTTACCTCTACGTATAGATGAAATACGATAGTACAAGTCACGTGATTGTTCATTGTACATTATTGAATATGAACCATGCGGACAATATATGAATCCTACAGGTGTACCATCTTGTCCTCTTTCAATGTATGCTAAGCCATCACCATATAGCAACATATCAACAATAAGCATCTTCATAAGCATGTATTTTGTAAGCAAGCAATTATTGAAGGCAAAATACAATGGATGCGATTTGACAATTGAAGTCTTGTTGTCCTCATATGTCTTCACATTGATTGGAAGTTCAGCAATTGAGTTAGAAATCAATTCAATTGCAGCAAAGACAGCAGACAATGAAACAGCAGGTCCATTTCCTGATGCTATTAAGTTTGACAATCCTAGTCCGTAATTATAAGGGTTTTCATAAGATACTTCACGTTTTTCTGTATCTTTCTTTTTCCAAAATCTAAAATCCATAAGTTAAGACTTACGATATATTTATATAGAGTTATCCTGATTAAAAATAAACTGTTTCACATAAATGATAACAGTTATATATAATATAGATATTTACTAAATTGCAACTACTTCTGGGACATAGTTAGGTGAATTTAAGTAGCCACCAAGTGCTTCAAGCATTCCAATTACAGGGTCTATCTTTCTGTTCTTGTCACCTGATGCTTTAACTGGCTTACAGTTCTCATTATAGTCAAACTTAAGCTCTACATTATTGAAACACCAACGTACACAGGTATTGTTATCAATTATTACTTTTCCTGACTTGATAAGCATTTCTAACAACTTTGTTGGCTTGTTGAAGTTACCCAATGCTTGTGAATAAGGCTCTAATGGTAGTCCAGCTTCAGTTGCATTTATTGCCCACTGTGTAGCGTTCCATGCGTCGTAGTACACACCTTGTAGACAAGTTTCTTGCATTATCTTCTTCTGGTCAAGCAATATATAATCATAGTCTACCACGTTGCCTGATGTGACCTTGATTTGCTTTTGTCTCTTCCATAGTTTGTATAGTTCAGAGTTGGATGAGTTTTCTAAAGCTTCTTGTGGTACATACAAATATGACTTGAATATGAACTTGTCTGGATAGTATGTACGATTTGGGTCAGGTGGGAACATTATTGTTGTATCTGTCAAGTCTGAAACTGCTGACAAGTCAACACCCATATAACAATATTGTGATTGTAACTCAGACAAGTCAACATCTGCTGATGCACGTTGCATATACTCATCACTAATCCAAATATCTTGTGATTGACAAAAACTATTGAACGATTTTGTCTTGATTCCAGTCTCTAAAGCAGTATTGTTTGCTGCTGCTTGTACTTGGCCACGTAAATATTTACGTTGTACAGTCTGGTCTAATGATGGGTTTGCTTTAATCCAAACATCTTCATCTCTCCAATCATCATCTTCATCTAGTTCGTATATCGCCGCAAATGTTGAGTCATCTGTCTTCAAGCCACGTAAGATTTCCAAACAAGTCTGTCTCATCTCATAAAGTGGATATCCATTGAGTAAGAATCCAGCAGTAGTAATTACTATTGCAAGCGGTTGTGTTCTCATGGCCTGTGATGATTTCATAACATTATACAAAGACCAGTCTTTTGCTGCGTGCATTTCGTCTTGGATGAAAAGTGATGAGTTATAACCATCAAGTGTCATAGAATCAGAAGCAAGAAGTTTGATTGTTCCCTTTACTCTTGGTATACGTATCTCATTCCTGTATCGCTTGAACACTTTCTTTTTTGGGTCCATTGATTCAGCATAGTTCTTTGTTGCTTCAAATCCTATGTTCGCTTGTTGTGCATTGTTTGCTATGAACTCAATTTCAGGCTGTGCTTCGTTATCACAAACTGAACATACAAGTGCGATTGCTGACGCGAATGCTGTTTTTCCATTCTTACGTGCCATAAACATTAAGGCATTTTCTGTAACTCTAAGACCTGTATCTTTCCATTTCCAACCAAAGATTGCAGCAAAACACCAAGCTTGCCAAGGTAATAGGATGAATGGTTTGTGGTTATGGACACCTGTTGAGTGTTTCATCCTTGAAACGAAACGTATCTTCCTGTCAACATCCTCATAATCGAAATAGATGTCATCCCTGTCAAACCAATTGATGAAACGCTTGCACGCAAGCTGTATGGCTTCACATGCAAGTATTTCTCCTGAAATAACCTGTTTTGCATATTGTATATAAGGTTTTGTATAGTCGATTTGTGTCATTCATAACATCAATCATTTTGTAAGGTCATCAAAGAAATCCTCATCTGAATCAACTTCTTTCATCTTAGACCTAGAAACTGGAGTAAGTGCAAATGATTGTAATAGACGAACTAAGGCATTTTGTGCGTTCATATATAGTGGGAAGCATTGATTCTTGAATGTCCTGCCATGGTTGTCTTTACGTAACAAGCCATTTTCTTGTATATCTTTTTGTGCTTTGAACACAATATCTACATTAGCTGCTATAAGGTCTAATGACACTCTCCATGATGTTGGGATTGTCTTGTAGTCTTGCTTCAAGCAGTCTATTACATTCTGCATATATTCTTGAACTTGTTTATCATAGTTCTTGTAAAGTTGTTTTGCGTTCATATTTTTTTATATTATATATATTTATGATGATGCAGTTTGAACTGTCCATCCTGTAGGTATACCACTAGTACCTGTCGTTGTCCATGTAGCACTTGCGTTTTTAACAAATGTACCAGTTGGTGATACATTACCAACCCAAGTTTTCAAACAATTAGAAGCAGTAATACTTGTTGCTAACATCTTGATATAGTTAAGTGAAGAACAGCTATTGAACATATATTGATAACAGTTATTTACTAATGTTAGAGCTGGTAATATTGGTGCTGTAGTAAGACTTGTACAACCAGAGAACATACTACCATAACAATTAGATGCTAATGTAGTTGCTGGTAATGTTGATGGTATTGTAGTAAGACTTGTACAACCCTTGAACATCTCAGAATAACATCTATCTGCTAACGTTGTTGCTGGTAATACTGGTGCTGTAGTAAGACTTGTACATTCTCCGAACATATATCTATAACAACTTGGCTTCATTGTTGTAGCAGGTAATGCTGGTACTGATGTAAGATTTGCACAACCTCTAAACATATGGCCATAACATTCATCTACTAATGTTGTTGCTGGTAATGTTGGTGGTGTTGTAATAGAACAATGTTCAAACATGTACCAATAAACACCTTTAGCTAATGTTGTAGCTGGTAATTCTGGTGCAGTTGTTAAATAAGTACAATATGAGAACATAGCACGATAACAATATTGTGTCAATGTAGTTGCTGGTAATATAAGATTTTTAGCAGAAACTACTTTTGCTTTCTTGAATAATGAACAGAAATTATATGTATCACTTAATGAACTTTGGCTAGCAAAATTATCTCCATATATAAGTGACATTATATTACCTCTAACTTCAAATTCAGCTGCATCATTATCATATGATTCTCCACTAGTTCCTGCGTTTCCTTGACCAAATCCACAAAAATTAGTATTTTGAGTTGCATATTGAGTATTTGTACCTCTAAATCTAACAATATCATTGGTAACTACTGGTATAGCTGTTGGTGTTGTAGAAGAAGTTATTGATGTCCATGCACCATCATTCAAACTATATTCAATAGTTTTTGATATTGAACCATTTGAACGCCAATATATATTACCATCTGATAAAATCTTAAATGTCAAATATTCTTCTGCTGGGTTGATTTCTTGAACTGTCCAACCTGTAGGTATACCACTAGTACTATTAATAGGAATATTTGCACCATATTCTTTTACAAATGTACCAGTTGATGCTACTCCATACACCCAATCATCTAAACAACCAGTGGCACTAATATCTGTTGCTAACATCTTAATATAATTTAGACTTGTACAATCAGTAAACATAGCTTCATAACAACCCAATACCAAAATTGTTGCTGGTAATACTGGTGCTGTAGTAAGACTTGAACAACCATAGAACATATCATTATAACAGCAATCTGCTAATGTTGTTGCTGGTAATTCTGGTGCTGTAGTAAGATTTGTACAATCCTCGAACATACTAATATAACAACTCTCTGCCAACGTTGTTGCTGGTAATACTGGTGCTGTAGTAAGACTTGTACAACCAGAGAACATACTAATATAACAGTTACTTGCTAATGTTGGTGCAGGTAATACTGATGGAGCAGTTGTAAGACTTGTACAATCAGAGAACATACTAGAATAACAATCTTCTGTTAATGTTTTTGCTGGTAATATAAGATTAGATGCATCAACTACGTTTGAATTATAAAATAAATTTCTAAATGTATAATTATCTGTTAATGCAGTTTGTCCTATGAAATTATCTCCATATATAAGTGACATTATATTTCCAAAAACATTAAATTGTCCTGATGATGTAAAATGATTATAATATGGAGAAGTTGCATAATAACTATTGCTACCTTTTACATATAACTTATCTCCTGTATTCAATGTTGCTAATGTTGTACCTCCAGTACTAGATGTATAAGATGTCCAATTATTCTTATCAGTAGAAACTTGTATTGTTTTAAGTAAAGAAGTATTCCTTGTTTTGAAGCCAATAGTATTATTATCTTCTAATGATTCAATAGTAAGATATTCTCGTGAATAATCTATTCCTGTTGGCCACAATTTAGTTAAGCCATAATAGAGAGCAGTGATTGTACTGCCCCCTAATTTTATATCTGATGCTTCTAATAAATTAAATCCGTTCATATTACTGTATGATGTATAATGTATTTTGGTCTGGTAAAGCAGGCATTTCTGAAACTACCTCTATCTTAAGACCTGCTGTAGTTGAAGTAACCATTGCATCTTGTAGCTTTCTAACTGGTGCATCATAGTAATGTACAGTTGAACCATCTATTTTTTCAGTATCAACATAATATATGTCACCATTTTGTCTAACATCTAATGCATTATGTTTATTACTATTTGATTCACCATTACCCACCGATAACAATGTATTGCCACTGTCTCCAAAAGTTGCAGATGTTGAACCTGAAACATTAAATTTACCGCTAGCATGTTCTAATTGATTACTGGCTGTTGTGTATTGACCTTCAGCATGAGAATAAGCGCCTGATGCTGTTGTAAAATTACCTTCAGCATGAGAACCCATAGCACTTGCTGTTGTGCTTTTACCTTCAGCATGAGAACACTCACCACTTGCTGTTGTTGCACCACCTTCAGCATGAGAAGCATAACCTGATGCTGTTGTGAAACTACCTTTAGCATGAGAATAAGCGCCGTTTGCCTTTGTAGATATACCTTCAGCATGTGAAGACTCACCTGATGCTGCGATTTTATTGGTTGAACCATATCCTGAACCTTCAATAACTGCACCTTTTCCGATGTTTGTATTATAATTTGTAGATAATGAAGAAACTATTCCCTCTTTTGTACTGTCACTTGTATTAGTAAATTTAATGAATCCTGGGTTTTCAGCAGCAGGACCAGCAGGGCCTTGTGGACCTTCAGGACCTTGTGGACCTGTATCGCCTGTATCTCCTTTTGGACCTTGTGGGCCAGTTTCTCCTTGTGGGCCTTGTGTACCTTGTATACCTTGCTCGCCTTGTGGACCTTGTTCACCTTGTGGACCTCTTAATGCTTCAAGCTGTTGTGGTGTAAAGTCAGCATAAGTAAATGCATCACCTTTATCACCTTTATCACCTTTTTCTCCTTGTGGACCAACTTCACCTTGTGGACCTTGTGGACCTTCAGGACCTTGTGGACCTGTATCGCCTGTATCTCCTTTTGGACCTTGTACACCTTGTATACCTTGCTCTCCTTGAGGACCTGTATCACCTTTTGGTCCTTGTTCTCCTGCATCGCCTTTAGGTCCTTGTTCACCTGTATCACCTTTTGGACCTCTTAATGATTCAAGTTGTTCTGGTGTAAAGTCAGAATATGTAAATGCATCACCCTTATCTCCTTTGTCACCTTTTGGACCTTGCTCACCTGTATCACCTTTTGGTCCTTGTTCTCCTTGTATACCTTGTTCGCCTTGTGGTCCTTGTTCTCCTTGTATACCTTGTTCACCTTCTGGACCTTGTTCACCTTGTATACCTTGTTCACCTTGTGGTCCTTGTTCTCCTGTATCTCCCTTATCTCCTTTGGGACCTTGTGGACCAACTTCGCCTTGTGGACCTTGTTCACCTTGAGGTCCTTGTTCACCTTGAGGACCAATTTCACCTTGTGGACCTACAGGACCAACATCTCCTTTATCACCCTTTTCACCTTTAGGACCTTGTTCTCCCTGAGGACCTTGTGGACCTTCAGGACCTTGAGGACCTACTGGACCTTGAGTAGCTGAAAGTCCTGCTATTCCTATAGTAGCATCAATATTTATATAACCTTCAACATCTTCTGAGAATGTGTAGCTTGAAGTAGGGTCAACTATGTTGAATAACTCGCCTGGTTTTGCTTTGAATCTCCAGTTATAGTCCCTTGAAGTAACACCTATAACTTCTAAGCCATAGGAACCAACAGGTAAGAACTCTTGGACGTATATATTCAGGATGTTATTGTTCTTTTGGTCTACGTCACAAGGCACTTCAACTTTATAGTTTGAACTACCTTTTACGAGAAAAGCTTTTATCCACTTTGAATCTGTTAAGTCGTAAGATTCTTTATGTTCGATTGAATCTGTGTATTGAGTAACATTTACAATTAAAGTAAAGTTGTTACCCTGTACAAGATTAGGTATGTTTTTCATTATTTATATATTATTTATTTTTATCTAATTACATTATGCTGGCATTTCAGAAGCAGGATAGATTTGTGATACATATCTTGAAAGACTTTCATTTGATTTATATGTATCTACTGCTTCGTTAGGGACATAAATTTTGCATCTATTTATATAAATCAGTCCATCAGTAAGAGTTTTTATAAAAGTTGGTGGAGTTGGTGATAAAAATTGTAATTGTGTCAAATAATAACTGTAAAAAGCATTATCTAGTGATATTGTTTCAACAGTATCAGGAACTATAATTCTTTTTGCATGACAATCACTAAAACAACCGACATTAATTGTTTTTATTTGAGAAGGAATTTGTACTACTTGTTCTGTACTTGATTCAGCTCCTATAAAATGTGTGCCATCAAAACATCTTTCTGGAAATTCTGTAATTGATGGATTTATTATTGGAAATCCTGAAAGATAGCAGTTGTTGAACATCCATTTTGATAATTCATTAACACCTTTTATTGTAATACTCATTCCTGAAGCATTACTACCAGTTTCATCAAAACAATAATCATCAACAGATGTTACAGTATCAGGTATAATAATTGATTGGTTTTTTTGGAACCCATAGCTGAATTTATAAAAACAATGTTTTGATAAATGTGTTACACTTGATGGTATGGTATGTTGAGAATTATGTTGTCCACAAAAACAATAAGATCTCAATTTCGTAACACCATCTGGTATATTATCTGTGGTTCCTTCAATAAAGTCTTTATATGGTGTCACATCACTTCCACCTGTTTGTATAGAATCAACTAAATTAGGATATTCATCTAATTTTACTTCTGATGATACTGTTACACCTTTTGCTTGTATACTTGTCTTTAAGTCAGATTTTGCTTGTTGTAGTCTTTGTATTTCTGTTGCTATACTCATTTCTTAATATTATAATATTTTTAGATTGAAGCAAGCAATGTTTCTACATCACCTATCATTGTATCAATTTCTGTCTTTGTATAGAAATTTGATGTGTCAACTTCACCTGTGTCACCTTTTGGACCTTGTGGACCTTGAGGACCAACTTCACCTTGAGGACCTCTCAATGATTCAATTTGTTCTGGTGTAAGTTCGTCGAATGATACTGTACCATCTTGACCTTTTGGACCTTGTGGACCTACTGGACCTTGAGTAGCTGAAAGTCCTGCTATTCCTATAGTTGCATCAATACTTATGTAGCCTTCGATTTCCTCTTCTTCTGGAAATGTATAACCTGAAGTAGGGTCAACTATATTGAATAGCTCGCCTGGCTTTGCTTTGAATCTCCATTTATAGTCACGTGATGTAACACCTATCACTTCTAAGCCATAATAACCTACAGGTAAGAACTCATTTACATATACATTGAGTATATTATTGTTATTTTTGTCTACATCACATGGTACTTCAATTTTATAACTTGATGTGCCTTTCATAAGAAAAGCTTTTATCCACTTTGAATCTGTCAAATCGTAAGATTCTTTATGTTCGATTGAATCTGTGTATTGAGTAACGTTCACTATTAAAGTAAAGCCATTACCTTGCACAAGATTAGGTATGTTTTTCATTATTTACTACATATATTTAGATAATAATAGACACTTTCTTATTTGTATGTATGAACCAAAACTGTCAAAAAAACACAAATAGTAGAGAGAGCATTTGCCGCGGTATTTCCTGTTTATTATGCACAACTTTTATATAGCCCCGATTGACTGCTGCTGCATAAAATGGGAATATTATTTATTTTTTGAATCTGTTTGAGTGAACTTTATGATGACAGTCAAGACAAAGACTCATAAGATTGTTGGGATTGAGTAGCAATGACCATCGTTCATCATCTGTACGACCTGAGAGAAATTCACGAACGTGATGGACATGGTCTGCTTGCTTTGTAATGCCATTCTTCAGGCACATTTCACATAATGGATGTGTCTGATAGTATGCGTTGCGTAGTGTATGCCAACCCTTACTATTGTAGTATTTAGTAGATGCATCATCATGTATATACTCTATTTGCTTTATGTGATTAGGTTTTCTATTGATTGTTGGCATTTCTGTATTCGACTTGTTTTGTTGGCAATGTGGCTCTTTCAATAGGGTTGACTATTTCTGAACTCATACCATCATCAAACTCTTTCTGTATGAAGACTGGTATTCCTAATTGTTCTTGTAACTCTATTGCTTTGCTATATATGATAGCATCATCAGGCTTTCTTAGTCCTTTTGGTGTTGCTATCTTGATTGATATGTTCTTAGGTAGTGTCATTATGATTGTAGATATGATTTGACTGCACCTTCAAAGGCTTCTTCTACTACCTTTTCTGTAAAGGCTTCTTTTGTTGCATCTACTGACTTAAGTGTATCATACCATTGATGTATTGTCTTCTTAAGTGCATTCATTAACATAGTCTCTAATACCTTTAATTCATTAGGTCCTGAACCATGCAACATACTTTCTTGTACTGTAACCCATTCAAGATTTTCTAACTTATTGTTTGTATTATCCCAATCTTTGTGGCTGACAGCCAATTTGCTAACATCGTCTCTATGGTCAAAGGCTAACATTACAAGTCTATGTACTGGTACTGACTTAGTTATGCCATTAAGTCTCATTGATACAATTGTGTATCCTGAATTGAGATGTGCAGGCTTAAGTATTCTTCCTGTCTTGGTATTTTTTATTCGTCCTAAGTTTGATGCTTCGTAGTTAGGGTATTCAGGTATTTGTTTCCATTGTTCTTCCATTTCAAATTATCCAATCTATATTTGTTAGTGCGTTGTTGTATATGTTTCCATCTTTGTGTTGTATTTTCAACCCATGTGTGTTTTGTTCTAAAGGCTTAAATGCGTTCAAAACTAACTGACCTATGTTCCATAGCTTGTATATGTTTTTTTCTTTGTTTGTCAATCCTACACATAGGCAATTGTATGTCTTTTGTCCTTTAAGTAATTTGTTTGTCTTGATTGACTTTACTCTACCATAGTTTGATACTCTATAGTTAGGAAATCCCTCAATTGGCTTCCATATTTCATCAGGATAGTCAATTATTGGCTTCTTTGCTTTCCTTGTCTTCACTTTCTTTTGTGTAGCATAGTCAGCAAGCTTTGACTTAAAATCTTCTACCTCATCATCTTCAACCATGAACCACAATGATTTGTTGTCTGCTCTTTCAGGTCTTGATTTTACTGCTTTGACTACATCTTCATACATTCGTTCGTCATTAGCACACATTCGTAATACTTCATCTTCTGTGTGTATTGCCATTATTTGTGAATAGTCAACTGATATTACTATGAACTTCATATTTTTGATTGTTTGTTTTTTACTATAGTTTATCTATAGTTATATATAATAATAAGATTAAAATAGAAACACGGAAAGAAAAACGACAAAAAAAAAGTGAGATATTTATATGTATCTCACCTTTTACTTGTCTTAAATTCTTTTACTGTATTATATGTAGTTTATAATCTATATAGTTTGAGTTTAACCTGAGTTATGTGTGTTATTGTCCCTGCTTCTTTTAACTGAACTATATATGTGGTTTTTTATTCTTTTGACTAAACTGAATAATATACATTGACTAAGTCAATGAGTTTGATTCTGTTTTTCTTGAAAACTGAATCAAATAGCAAGCACTACTACTGTTTTTTGTTGTTCCTACAACATTTTTATTGCATTGTTCACCTTCATTATATTTACAATCTTTACATGTTAGCATTTTTCCATTTAAGATAATTTTTTCTAAACTCATTTATGTCAAAGGAAGGACAGGATTTATTTGGGTTAAAATTATAATGTCCAAATACATTGTGGATTTTAAGCTTATACTTAGTAAGCATTTTGTCTACTATCTGATACAATGACTCAATCTGTTCTGTTGTCCTTGTATCTTTAGGTTGCATTTTCTTGTCGCATCCACCTACATAACATATACCAATTGATATAGCATTCTTGCCTGTACAATGTGCTCCTACTAATGCTTCATCTCTACCTTTTTCTATTGTACCATCTAAGTCGATGACGTAGTGATAACCTATGTCAGAAAAGCCACGTTGTAAGTGCCATTGTTTGATTGTACTTGCTTTAACATCTCTACCTTCTGGTGTTGCTGAGCAATGCAAGATTATCATCTGAGTTGATTTTCTTTTGTTCATGTCTTTTTATTAAAAATAGACAGAACATTAAATGTATGTTTTAGCAACCAGGTATAAGTGCTCCTTGTTCACTATCCCAATGATTACAACCACAATTACCTTTACATCCTTGACAACCACCATTCACATCATGTTCATAACAATGACATTGTGTAGGTTGTGAGGCAACTAATAATAATTGTTCTGCTGCAATCAATTCAAATTCTATTTTTGGTATGATGTATTTCAATTTTTGTTTGTTCATATTTTTTTATTAAATAATAGACAAAACATAAAAAAGGGAACTAAGTACCACAAGGGTACTTCTTTTTGTTCCCTTCTAAGTATTTATCTACCAATAATTTATTGGTTGTCGAGATATAGTAGTACTAAGATACAGCTCGCCTGCTATATACCTTATAAGAATAAAAAAGTAATAAAATATTTTTTTTGTTAAATGTTACACTTTTTTATAGTACCTATAGTACCCTTATACCACACAACAACATACAAGATATTGGATTTTAATAACTTAGCTTTCACATAACATAAACAAAAGGGTACAAATAAATTTTGTACCCTTTTGTACTTTGTACATTATAACTATCAATCGTCTGTTTTTCTTTTATAACACCAAGACTTTATTCCACATACCGTATATCTGTCATAATCCCAGTCGATGGCGAAACTAATATACTTGCTTGACTTACTTGTCTTCCATTCTTCAAGCAAATATTTCTTTACCCAACTTCCACGAATGATGTTGATTTTTGACTTGAATGTATTAATTCCATCTACTTCAACTTTATTTTCATTCTTAACTTGACTAACCCATTCTTCATAAGAAGAAAAAATGTAGTCACCTTTGTAAGTAGGCGAACTTGAAGTAAATACATATTCTTTTTCAAATATTTCTTTCAACATTGAGATGTCATCATCATTATTAAATGATTTATATTGTACTTGGTCTTTCTTACTCATCTCAATATATTCATTTCCCAAAAACAAACTCATATTTGGGTCTTCTTTATACCAATGTACAGCTTCAGCCCAAAGTTTGTCTACTTCTTCTTCAGTGAAGTTGTCGTATACAAATGTAGGTGATTTTGCGTTTACTTGTATAATCCAGAATCTTCTTTCATATTTATCATCAAGGTCTCTTAATATTCCTTTTGAGTTAGTAGTTCCACAGAATACACAATGTCTTGCAAATTTCTTACTTTCTCTTGCAAATGCCAATCTGTCTTCATCATCTTGGTTAGTAAAGAATGACTTTACTTCGTCCATTTCTTTCTTATTTAACGAAGCTAATTCATCCATTATGACAATCCAGTTTTTGTTCAACCTATTAATATAATCTTTATTTGATAAGTTGATTCTGTTTGATGTATTCCATTCTTTTCCCAATCTCTTGAAGAACTCTGTCTTACCATCACCTTGCTTACCATATAATATCAATATGTTATCCCATTTACAACCAGGCTCGAATATTCTTTTTACTGCTGCATACATCCATAACTTAGCATATCTTCTGTTTATTTCATTGTCTTCAGCACCTAACCAAGTGGTGAACATTCTTTCTACTCTTTCTTCACCATCCCACTTCAAGGAATTTAAATAATTAACAACTGGATTGTATTTGTTGTTGTTACAAACCTCATTCACTGCTTCTTCAACAAGATTTTTGTTCAAGAAATGTAAGTGTCTGTTGAAATTGTTTCTTATCAAAGTCCAGTCTATATCAGTCATAGAATAGTCTTGTGGTTCACCCATGTCAAATTTCTTACTCAATAATTCATTCCTACTACTTAAAGTATTGAACTTAAGCATATTTGAATATAATGGGTATATGTTGAGGTAATATATATAATTGTCAATATTGTCTCTATCTATCCTTCCTTTACTATCCTTCTTGAACTTGTTGAAATATTCAAGCAGTTCTTTGTCAATTTCCTGTTTTTGTATTACATCATTGAACCCAGCAAATGTATTCAACCATTCACAAACATAATCAGATGGGTAGTATTTTATATCTCTTGAATTGTACCAGCCTAATAGTCTTGGGAAGTCATCTCCATTGTTGTAGAATTTATTGTCACTTACAATCATCAATGCTTCTTCATAAGTACGTGTAGCCAACAAATATCTGCATATTTCGTGCATAGTTGGTATTCCATTATGTCGAGTATTATGTCCGAAGTAGAATGGTCCTTCTTTTGGTGATTTGTAGTTCTTCTTTTCTATTCCTATTATTACTGCTTCATCTTTTATACTGTACTTGTCCTCACTTAAGAACTTAGTGATGCCACAATATTTTTCATTGAATAGTGCCCATCCTGCTTCTGCATCTGGCTTAAGTGCGTTACCTTCCTTATGAATCCAGTTGTCATATCCAGCTTCTATATTATTATATACAGGTAAGCATATTTCACATTTGAAGTTTTTATTTATTAGTGGTTCATTGTCATATACTGTAATGTTTATTGTTTGTTCAGGCTTGTACATAGCGAAGTCCAATAACGTGAAAATAAAGTCCATTGACACATCTTTGAATATTTCTTTATAGGACTCATATAATGCTTTGTATATGAAATAACTTTTAAATTGATAGCAAGAATTAAAATAAGCTATTCTTGGTGATGCATCCTTGTTTGTCTTGTCATAATCTTCGGGAACGTCATTATATGTGTATATATGCAATCCTTTTCCTCCAGTTGACAATGTAATCATACAAAACCAGCTGTATTTCTTTAGTTTTTCAAATAGTTTGACTTTCAAGTTCTTAATCAACTCATTCAAGTCTTTAGTGTCTTTAGGGAAGTCAATATCAAATCCCATCAATCCTGTGTGTTCAAGGAAAGACTTGTTTGTCAATGTCTTTATCTTTCTACCACCAACATCAACTGTGTCATATTTGGTATACCTGTAGTCTTGGAATGAATAAATTGACTTTGCATAGAACTTAGGCTTCCTATAGTCACTGTCATTTATTGTAAGGTTGTTTTCCTCATTGTACTTTTGTGCTTTTCTTTCACAACTTTTCCTATATTCAGGGTTGCATATGTATTCTTCAACAACATTATATAGGTTTGAGTTTTGTGTTGGTTGTACTTTACCGCTGCTATTAGGCTTTTGTTTTCCTAATGTTGTGTCAAAACCAGTTGTCCATCTTGCTCCGATGGTACACTTAATTTTCTTAAATTCTGTGTTGTTCATGTTTTTATTTTGTATATTTTTATTATTCACTCAGTTCAAAAGAAATGAGTTATATTTTTGTTGTTTCCACAAAATCTATTATTTTTTGTATTGTTTGTTTATCTAATCCATAGCTTTCAGCAAAATCCCTTTCAAATTGTGGTAATACCATATTGTTTAATAAGTACATTTTCACTGTCCCTATGAATTTTTGTTTTACTTCCTCTAATTTTTCATCAGGTGATTTAATTTCTAATAATTTACTTGATAATTTACCTAATGTTATGTTAATGATTTTTTCTTTTAATTGATTACATTCCTTTATTTGTTGTTTTATTCTATCTAATTCTTGCTCTGAATATTGTTTTTCATTTTCTATCTTTTGAATTTCACCATTACATTTTTTGGTGTCTGATATTATTCTTTCTTTTTGTTCGATTAGTTTGTCAATTTCATCTTTTAGCTTCTTAATATCTTCAGGTAGTTTTTCTCGTTGTTCTTCTAAGCATTTTTGACCTTTTTTGTATCTTTCTACTAACTTATCAAACTTTTCTTGTTCTGTATTATATAATGATTTTATTGCTTCTATTTCTTCTTTGTAATTTATGATTTCATTTTTATTCTTTGTGATAGTTTTATTTATATCATCTAATTCTTTTTGATTAGTGTTGATTTCGTCTTCAATGTGTTTTAATCTGTTTATTTTATCTAACAATTCACTGTGCTTCTTTTTTGTTTGTTCAATAATGTTTGTTAAGTAATTCCTTTCATTAATTATTGTTTCTAATTTATCTGTATCAAATTTTGGTTGCCATTCACAATGTTCAATAATATTATATCCTCTACTTTTTAATTCAAATTCATATTTTCTTTTAATTTTATTAATGTCAGATTGGTCTTTATTATATGGATTTGAATAGTTATAAATTCCAATTACTTCACCGTTTGTTACAACATTATTCATTATTACAGTAAGTTCATCATTACTAATTTCAAAGCCATTGTCTTCTGGTTCAAATCCTTTAAGTTTCTTAAACAACTTTATAATGTCAGTCTCATCAAACCCCATATTTTGTAGATATGCATCTTGTCCTTGAATTACTCTAAATAAGATTGTCTTTTTCATACTTTATAATATTTAATTTTGTTTATTGTTTTACTTGTCATTAGATAACCAAGGTGCAAGTACAATAACTCGCCCTTGGTCAATTCTTCCTTAGTCTTCCACATAGTTCTTATCTTTTTCTAATTTTTTCACCATTGATTTTGGCATGAAAACTATATCATAGTCTTCACCAATGTCTTCTCTGAATCTTTTTTGGTCACTTCTAAATGTTATATAACCTAATAGAAATAATGCTGGTATTGCGAAAATAACTCCACAAATAGCTCCAATCATAAAGTTTTCCATAGTTCTTTAATCTTTATTTTTTTGTTGCTTGAAGATCAATTTATCTACTTTATAGAAAATTAATCCACCAATTAAGTTTGCAATTATAGCGCTTGTAACACTACCATATTTATCTACTAAAAGATATGTTACGAATGCAAGAATTGGTGTTGATAATTGCCATCTTAATAGATATAAGAATAGTCTTCCCACATTAGTTATTATTTATATTCTATTAATGTCTTTCCATAATATATTACTACCATCAATGATTTCATATTTGATGTAGTTAAATTTGTTAGAGTTATTGGCTATAATACCAACCATAGAAGATTGTGATGCTCCAATCCAAGATTGAGCAATACTGTCTTTGGTGAAATATCTAAATTCACCTGTTTTTGTGTTCGTAATTTTAATTAAGTTATTGTCTCTTTTCATAGTAATTAAAAAAATATTTATATATTTAATATAGTTCAATAATAAGGATTAATTCAATAACTTGGATAAATTTTTTCATATTTTTTGAAAAATTTTTTAACAATTTTTTATATATTATTTTTGAATTATTTTTATTTCGTTCTATATTATATATGTAATAAATAATAATAACAATAACAATAACAAAAAACAAATGAATATGAATACAGATTCAATGCTTCAGTACAAGGTTAAGAACACATTTAATTCAGAAGTGATTAATGTTACAAAGAAAGTGGTAATAGGTGCTAAATTTGATGGTTTCAATAATATACTTAATGTTTGGGCACCACGTCTTAATAATATGATTAATGCTGATATGAACAACATCGAAATTAACAAAGATTACATCCAAGAAGCAAAAGACGTGAATAAGAAAATGATAGAATATTTGTATAAGAATTAATTGTTTAAAACCAAATGAATATGAAAGTAATATACACATCAAAAGAAATCAACCCTAATTCTTACATTGTTCTCGGAGTAGATGACAACCACCCAGTATTATATGTTTATAAGGACAATGAATTGTTTGATTGGCACTTCTCAGAAGGTTCATCCTTTATGTCTGAAATGAGTAATACAATAGAATGTTATATGAAAGTTCATGGCTCAGACCCACGTATAGAAGATATACTTACTTGGCGTAAATGGTTCAAGGCAGTCTTCAAATAAAAAAGAAGATGTATTGTTACACCTTCTTTTCAAATTTACCAGTCTCTTTGTTCCTTTTTGTCATCTTTGCTTTCGTATATATCAAATCTTCAGTTCCGTCCTCATTCAACCTGTATACTTTTAAGTCATTTTGGTTCTTAGACACATATAAGTATTTTGATTTAGTAGTTATGATTGGCCTTGTGTATTCAAATTCTATATCAAATGCCCTGATGTCATCATTTCTTCTCGTTACAATCATCTTGTTAATGTATTTCCGTACATATTCTTGACGTGTTTCAAAGTCTTCGATGGAGTCAACATTTATTGACTGTAACTTCATCATCTCTTCTTTCACATCATCAAGAATATGTACGTAAGAGCTGATTTCTGTATTGATATGTTCAAGTTGCTTTGTGTTGCTTAGTATGTCTTTGTCAATTTCACCTGATTTCTTGTCAAATATTGTCTCATCTATCTTACCTTTTATATATAGGTCAACTATCTTCTCTTTTTGTGTGTTTAGTGTTTCTATAGTTAATGAATATTGTGATGCGAGTGCTTTCTTTTCGTTCAGTATGTCTTTTGTCTCTTGTATCTTGTCATTTGCATCAAATCTTGCATTTATGTTTACTACACTTCTTGTTTCTTCCCACATAATCCAGTCTGCAACATCGAAATTTATTTGCAGGCTATGTAGCTTGTCTGTAGAACAACAATATGCCTTTGTATTTCCACCACTTCCTGTCATCATCCTTCCACAATGTCCACAATATATCTTTCCTCTGCAAAGCAATTCTCTCTTGCATCCATATCTTGCTTTACATCTTGCTTTGCTCATCTTTTCATGTACCTTGTCCCATAACTCTTCACCTATCAAAGGTGGATAGCACCAGTTACCAGTATAATATACAGGAATGTCAAACAAATGCCTTATCTTATGTTGGGCTTTCTTGTATTCTAATACCTTAAAAATATCAGGCCATTTGCCACATGCATAAGTATAAGTTTCATATAAAGATGAATCATTGTCAATGTAGTGGTTGAACAAGTCAACTACTATCTTCGACTTGATAGGGTCAGGTATGCATTTCTTGTTTTTGTCTTTTATATATCCGAATATAACAGCTCCACCAAACTTCTGCCCATGTTGCCTCATCAAATTTTTAGCTCTTGTGAAGCGTTCTCGTTTCAAGCTCATTTCATTTTCTGATATTGTGGCAAACAGCGAAAACACAATGCTTGCTGTAGTATCTATTTGTGTTCTGTCATCAGTCAACAGTTTCACATAAGGATTCAATATGTATAGTTGTATTTTGTGTTCTAAGAGATAGTCACGTATAGAATATAATATTGTTTGCCTACGTGATAGTCTGCTTGGTTCCCAACAAATTACACAGTCAACCTCATTATCATTCTCTATATAATATTTGAGTTTTTGAAGGCCAATACGTTCTTCTTCACTTAGTTTGATAGCTGACTCAACATTCTCCAAGATGATTTGATTACTTTCAGAATAGCCAAGTCTTTTTGCTTCTGCTTTCAATTCTTTAGTCTGTGCTTCTAAACTTTGCTGTCCAGTTGATACACGTGATAAGATAATAATTTTGCTCATAATTCGTTATTTAATTAAATTATATTGCAAAATTACTAAAAAATCTCAAAATGTACAATAAAAACTAAAATATTATTAAAATTTTAACAACATTTTACTTTTTAACCTTCCCCAACAGGTAAATACTCAGATATTTCATACCAACCTTCAGGGTATTGCCCCCAATACACATTCCTGCCTTCATCTATCATCTTTTCATAGGCTTCAAGGCATTCCTTCAAAGTTGAGTATTTGCCTACAATGATTTGCTTTTCTTTTT
>Ga0326512_10000423_pt1 | contig 37064 bp, 23 predicted proteins | sample 1_2617_0518_D_FD_203652 | JGI IMG/M metagenome (GOLD analysis project Ga0326512, IMG submission 203652) | Bovine rumen microbial communities from UC Davis, California, United States - 1_2617_0518 | ecosystem: Host-associated > Mammals > Digestive system > Stomach > Rumen | place: USA... | reverse complement strand
CTCTGCCCCAACTGACCTGCTGGACTTGTAACACCAATGCGAAAGTACATGAGACCTTACGTTCCGGACTGAACGACTCCCCACTCTATAACGGGCAGATACAGTCTATCGGTCCACGCTATTGTCCTTCGATAGAGACGAAACTTGTCACCTTCCCTGACCGTGAGCAACACCCGTTGTTCCTCGAACCAGAGGGTACAGATACCAACGAGCTATACCTAAACGGTTTCTCATCCTCATTGCCGATGGATGTGCAGATAGCAGCCCTGAGACATATCCCAGCTTTCAGAGACTTGAAAGTATACCGTCCCGGCTATGCCATCGAGTATGATTTCTTCGATCCCACCCAACTCAAACACTCGTTGGAATCGAAAATCATTAGTGGACTGTTCATGGCAGGACAGGTGAATGGTACCACCGGCTATGAGGAAGCGGGAGGACAAGGAACTGTGGCAGGTATCAATGCGGCACTCTATGCAGGGAGCAATGGTTGCGACACGGTCGCAACGAACAATACCTTTGTGCTTCACAGGGATGAGGCATATATCGGAGTGCTGATTGACGACCTGGTGACGAAAGGAGTGGACGAGCCCTATCGTATGTTCACCTCCCGTGCGGAATATCGCATCCTGCTAAGACAAGACGATGCGGACGCACGACTGACCGAGAAAGCCTACGAATTAGGAATCGCTAAAAGAGACCGATACGACTGGTGGATGGAGAAGAAGAAACATATCGAAGAAATCGAGCAATTCTGCAAGACGTTCCCCATCAAACCGAAGCACATCAATGGTGCGCTGGAAGCGCTCGTCTCTACCCCACTCGTCTATGGCTGTAAACTCGAAGACCTCATCGCACGACCAGAGTTGAACTTTGAGAAACTGCAGGAAGTGATTCCTGAACTCAAGGAAATCCTGAATCGTCCATCCCAACGCAAAGAGGAAATAGCAGAAGCTGCAGAGGTACACATCAAGTATAAAGGATATATCGAACGGGAACGTATCGTTGCCGACAAGATGCACCGCTTGGAGAATATCAAAATCAAAGGGCGTTTCAACTATAACGAGATGCAGCAGCTCAGCACGGAGGCACGTCAGAAACTCACCGCCATCGACCCAGAGACATTGGCACAAGCAAGTAGAATACCAGGAGTATCACCCAGTGATATCAACGTGATGCTGGTACTGATGGGAAGATAACGTTCCACGTGAAACATTAAAGCATGAAACATAAGTAACAATAACGAATAAACCAATTGATTATGAACAACAAAACATTGATGGAGCATCTGCGTTGCATACCAGATTTTCCGAAGAAAGGAATCAATTTCAGAGATGTCACTACCCTCTACAAAGATGCAGAGTGCATGAAGATTATGCTAGACGAAATGTACGAGCTCTACAAAGACAAAGGTATCACCAAGATTGTCGGGGTGGAATCACGAGGTTTCGTCATGGCTGCCGCATTAGCTGCAAAGATGGGAGCAGGTGTAGTACTGGCAAGAAAACCCGGGAAGTTGCCCGCTACCGTCATTAAAGAGTCATTCACCAAGGAGTATGGAGTGGACATCGTAGAGATGCACATCGACTCTATCGATGAGAATGATGTCGTTTTGATCCACGATGACTTGCTTGCGACTGGAGGTACCGCACTTGCTACCTATAAACTCGTGAAACACTTCCACCCCAAAAACATCTATATGAATTTCATTATAGAGATTACGGACGAGGGATTGCACGGCAGAGACAAATTCAAAGGGTTAGTAGATGTTACTACCTTGATGGTCGTCTAACGTTCCACGTGAAACATTTGGCATGACAAAGGAAGAGAATGAGGAAAGGTTGAAGAGGCTCAAGAGCATTGTGAGTGCCCTGCCTGAGAAGCCTGGCAGCTATCAGTATTACGATGCTGAGGGAACAATTATCTATGTGGGTAAGGCAAAAAATTTGAAGGCAAGAGTCTCTTCCTATTTCCACACCGAGGTAGACCGTTTCAAGACCAAGGTGCTGGTATCAAAGATACATGATATCAGCTATACCGTGGTGAATACGGAAGAGGACGCATTACTCTTGGAGAACTCCCTCATCAAGAAGTATAACCCAAGGTACAATGTGCTGCTGAAGGACGGCAAGACCTACCCCAGTATCTGCGTCACCAAAGAATACCTGCCCCGCATCTTCCCTACACGTACCATTAATAAGAAATGGGGAACCTACTACGGTCCCTATTCCCATGTGGGCAGCATGCATGCCGTCCTCGAACTCATCAAGAAACTATACCACCCTCGCACGTGCCGCTTTCCCATTACACAAGAAGGGGTGGAACAGAAAAAATACCAAGTTTGCCTGGAATATCATATCAAGAACTGTGGGGCACCATGCATTGGAAAACAGTCTTGGGAGGACTACCAGAAGTGTATCGGACAGGCACGTGAGATATTAAAAGGGAACACCCGCGAGGTGCTGCGGGCGATGAAAGACGAGATGCTGCAATTGGCAGAGGAGCTGCGCTTCGAGGAAGCCGAGGAAATCAAACGCCGTTACCTGCTCATCGACCAGTTTGTATCGAAAAGCGAGGTGGTCAGCCACACCATTAACAACGTCGATGTCCTCACCATCACCAACGATGAGAAGGTCGCTTTCATCAACTATATCCACGTCTCGAACGGCTCTATCAACCAGAGTTTCACCTTCGAATACAAGAAGAAACTCGACGAGACAGACGAGGAACTCCTCCAATTGGGTATTGTGGAGATGAGGGAGCGGTTCCACAGCAATGCGAAGGAGATTATCCTGCCCCAGGAGATTGATGTCAACCTGGAGGGAGTCACCATTACAGTACCCCAGAGAGGAGACAAAAAGACCCTTCTTGACCTCTCTCTGATGAACGGAAAACAGTATAAGTTCGACCGTCTGAAACAAGCCGAGAAGCTTAATCCGGAGCAGAAGTCTGTTCGCCTGATGAAGGAGTTGCAAGACCTCCTGCACCTCCCCAAGATGCCCTACCAGATCGAGTGTTTCGACAACTCCAATATCTCCGGTTCCGATGCAGTGGCGGCATGTGTCGTCTTCAAGAAAATGAAACCCTCGAAACAAGACTATCGGAAATATAATATCAAGACCGTGGTAGGACCCGACGATTATGCCAGCATGAAAGAGGTAGTTTACCGACGCTACCACCGTCTGATGGAAGAGGAGCAACCCCTACCCGACCTCATCATCGCCGATGGTGGAAAAGGACAGATGGAGGTCATCCGACAAGCCGTTCAGGACGAGTTAGGACTCGATATTCCCATTGCCGGACTGGCAAAAGACGACCACCATCGCACCAATGAACTACTCTATGGTTTTCCTCCACGAGTGATAGGAATCAAAGATACATCTGAATTATTCCGTGTACTTACCCACTTACAGGATGAAGTCCATCGTTTCGCCATCACTTTTCATCGAGAGAAGCGTTCTAAGCACGCCTTACACTCTGAGCTGGATGATATCAAGGGCATCGGTCCAAAAGCCAAGGAAACCCTTTTAAAAGTCTTTAAGAGCGTGAAAAGAATCAAGGAAGCAGAGCTGTCAGCACTAACAGAAACACTTGGTACAGCTAAAGGAAAGATAATCTTTGACTACTTTCATAAATAGCGTTAAATGACACACTAATTCATAGATTTTACGTACCTTTGCATTATGAGAATAGTCATTCAAAGAGTAAAGCATGCCAGTGTGACGATTAATGATGTCGTACATTCAAGTATTCAGCAGGGATATTTGATACTGTTAGGCATCTGTGAGGAAGACACGATGGAGGATGTCGACTGGTTAGTAAAGAAGATTGTAGGGCTTCGTGTCTTCGACGATGAGAATCATGTCATGAACCGTTCCGTCATGGATATCGATGGAGAGGCTTTGGTCGTCAGCCAATTTACACTCTACGCCAGTTATAAAAAGGGCAACCGTCCCTCGTGGTTCCGTGCAGGCAGTCATGAGCACTCTATCCCACTCTATGAAGCGTTTTGCAAGCAGTTAAGCGATGCTTTAGGAAAACCAGTAGGCACAGGAGAATTCGGTGCAGACATGAAGGTAGAACTCCTGAATGACGGACCAGTTACGATATGTATGGATACTAAAAACAAAGAGTGATATGAAGAAATATTTAAGGGAAATAGAGGTAGCAGGATGCTTGTTAGTCATTATCGGAGTCATCCTGAATCTGTTTTTAGGTACGGGCTATGCCGTAGGTCCCTGTGCTATAGGATTATTACTCTGGCTGATTTGCTTTATCTACAGAGCATTCCATTGGAAGGAGTATGAGCGTGAGAACAAACAAGGAATTGTGATTATCATCATTGCAATCTTTATATTAATTCTTCAAATGATGATGAGACAATGACGATACGAGAGGCACAAGAGACGGTAGACCAGTGGATTAAGACCTACGGTGTTCGTTATTTCTCCGAACTGACGAATATGGCAGTGCTGACGGAGGAAGTGGGTGAACTGGCACGTGTCATCGCACGAAAATATGGTGACCAGAGCTTTAAACCAGGAGAGAAAGACAACCTGGGAGACGAGATGGCTGACGTGCTGTGGGTACTGCTCTGTCTTGCCAACCAGACCGGCATTGACCTCACAGAGGAACTCCAGAAGAATATCGAGAAGAAGACAAAGAGAGACAAGACACGACATATCAACAACGACAAATTATAAGAAGATGGAACAGACAGAGAATAAGTATGAGAAGGCTTTGAACCTTTACGATACCAATATCAGCGACGAGGAAGTACGCAATGCCGTCCGCAAGATCATCGCAGAGAAAGTGCATGAGAACGACACTCCTGAGGTAAAGAAATTCCTCATGGGAAGTGTCGAGTTGACGACCCTCAAGACCACCGACTCAGAAGAGAGTGTGATGGCTTTCACAGAGCGTGTCAACCAGTTTGACGAGACCTACCCTGACCTGCCCCATGTCGCCACCATCTGCGTATACCCCTGTTTTGCCAAGACAGTAGCAGAGACCCTGGAAGTCGATGGAGTAGAAATCGCCTGTGTATCAGGTAGTTTTCCCTCGTCACAGGCACTGATAGAGGTGAAGATAGCAGAGACGGCACTTGCCATCAAGGATGGAGCTACAGAAATCGATATCGTCATGCCGGTAGGTAAGTTCCTCAGTGGTAATTACGAGGATGTTGCCGACGAGATTGCCGAGTTGAAAGCTGTCTGTGGAGAGCATAAGATGAAAGTCATCTTGGAGACCGGTTGTCTGAAGACCGCCTCAAACATCAAGAAAGCAGCTATCATCGCCATGTACGCAGGAGCAGACTACATCAAGACAAGTACTGGAAAGTTAGAGCCTGCAGCTACCCCGGAGGCAGCCTATGTGATGTGTCAAGCTATTAAGGAATACTACGACAAGACAGGTATACAGATCGGTTTCAAACCAGCCGGTGGACTCAACAGTGTGATGGATGCCTTGATCTACTACACCATCGTCAAGGAAGTATTAGGAAAAGAATGGCTCACCAACCAGTGGTTCCGTTTGGGAACATCGCGATTGGCAAACCTTTTGTTAAGTGAGATAACGGGAGAAGAGACGAAATTCTTCTAATACTTACGCTCTATCACATAGTCGACATAGGCAGTCAAGGCATCCTTGATTGCCTTTTCTTTGACACTTGTGCGGATATATTCCATGCAAACCTCACTGAACTCCTGCATACGCTGCTCCGCATAATCGATACCCCCCTGCTGTTTCGTGAACTCAACCAAGACAGCTATCTCATCAGCATTGATGGTACCCGCCTTTACCTTCTTGGCAAGGGTATGCATCGACTCATACCCTCCCTTGTTCAACGCATAGATAACAGGGAGTGTCAACTTACCCTCAGTCATGTCGTTACCAGTAGGTTTACCGATATCTTTTGAGTCGTAATAATCGAAGATATCATCACGGATCTGGAACATGATACCCAATGTCTGTCCAAACTTCCTTGCTTTCTCCACTTCCTCATCAGAAGCACCAGCGGAGATAGCACCGATAGCTGCACAAGCCTCGAACAAAGCTGCCGTCTTCTGCTTGATAACCTGGTAGTAAACCTCCTCGCTCAACTCCTGGTTCTGGATATTAGAGAGTTGCAGTATCTCACCTGCTGCCAATATACGACCCAGTTCCGCAAGGTACTCCACAATGCGCTGGTTACCTGTGTTCGACACCTTCAACAATGCCGTTGAAAGGATATAGTCACCCACCAATACGGCTACCTTATTATTATAGGTCGCGTTCACGGAAGCCTGTCCACGACGCTCCCCACTCTCGTCCACCACATCATCATGCACCAACGATGCCGTATGCAGCAACTCCAGACCCACGGCAGCATATTGCGTCACCTTTGAGATGCCCCCATAGTTCTTCGCCGCTAACAAGATCAGCATCGGACGCATCCTCTTACCACCACGCTGCCGGATGTGCGACAACGCTTGAGAAAGTAGACCGTCCTCATGTAACAAACTTGAGTTGAACAACTCGATAAAATCGTTCAAATCCTTCTCTATGGGCTGCTTAATAAGTGACAAATAATCCATTTTCATTGAAATATGTTACAAAAATAGTGAAAATATCGGGATATTGAAAAATATTTTAGTAATTTTACGCAGAAAATAAACAATGTTATGGATAAACTCTTCCTTTTAGACGCTTACGCACTCATTTACCGGTCGTATTACGCCTTCATCAAAAACCCACGTATCAACTCGAAAGGTTTAAATACATCAGCCATTGTAGGATTTGTCAATACCCTGCAAGAAGTACTGACAAAAGAACAGCCAACACATTTAGGTGTCGCCTTTGACCCACACGGACCTACGTTCCGCAGTGAGGCTTTTCCAGCCTATAAAGCACAGCGAGAGGCAACCCCGGAGGATATCCGTAAAGCTGTACCTATCATCAAAAACTTGTTGAGAGCATGGAACATCCCTATCCTACAGGTAGACGGCTATGAGGCTGATGATGTTATTGGTACCCTTGCCACAAAGGCAGGAGCAGAAGGAGTGACAACCTATATGCTGACTCCTGATAAGGACTATGGACAACTGGTGTCAGAAAATGTCTTCATCTTCCGTCCTCGTCATGGTGGCGGCTATGAGACCATGGGAATAGAAGAAGTAAAGAATAAATACGGCATTCCATCGACAACCGCTGTCATCGATCTTCTTGCTTTGATGGGAGACTCTGCTGACAATTTCCCTGGTTGTCCTGGTGTTGGTGAGAAAACTGCTGTCAAACTCATAGACCAGTTTGGTACCATCGAGAATATGCTCGAGCATACGGACGAGATCAAGGGAGCACTCAAGACAAAAGTCGAGGAACACATAGATGATATTAAGATTTCGAAATTCTTAGCAACTATCAAAACAGATGTTCCCATTGAACTTAATCTTGCCGAATTGAAAATCTCCGAGCCAAACGAAGAGGAACTTGGAAAACTTCTAGAAGAATTGGAGTTTAAGAGTCTTGCTAATAAGATTCTTAAAAAAACTGAAAAAATATCAATTCCTGTAAACGGACAACTCGATTTATTTGCAGAATTTGCCCACGAGGGGTCGAAAGAACCAGAATTTTCGAATTTAGAGACGTTAAAAACGACTTCTCACGATTACCAACTAATTGATAATGAGGAAGATTTAAGGAAATTATGTGACTTTTTCTTAACAAAAGAAATTCTCAGTCTAGATACAGAGACCACCTCAACTAATCCTATTGATGCAGAATTGGTAGGATTGAGCTTCGCAGTTGAAGAACATCAAGCCTATTATGTCCCTATCCCACCCCAACGGGAGGAAGCACAGAAAATCATGGAGATTTTCCGACCCGTTTATGAGAATGAGGAAATATTGAAGGTTGGTCAGAATCTAAAATATGACCTAGAGGTACTTCACAACTATGACATTGAGTTGAAAGGTAAGATGTGGGATACGATGATCGCCCATTATCTCATCCAACCAGAGCTTCGTCATAACATGGACTATATGGCAGAGATTTATTTACACTATAAGACAATCCATATTGATGAGTTGATAGGACCAAAGGGTAAAAACCAACGCTCGATGCGTGACTTAGATCCTCAGCAAATATATGAGTATGCCGCAGAGGATGCGGATATCACCCTGCAGTTAAAAAACAAACTGGAACCAGAACTGAGAAAATATGATTGTGAGAATCTATTCTATCAGATTGAAATGCCTTTGATGCCCGTCTTAGCTGATATGGAGATGAATGGTGTTTGTCTGGACACAGCATCACTTGCTGAGACATCTAAACAACTTACTACTCGTATGAATGAGATAGAACAGCGCATCTATGAACTCGCTGGTCAATCATTCAATATCGCATCACCTAAACAAGTAGGTGAAATTCTCTTTGACAAACTTAAGATTGTGGAGAAAGCAAAGAAGACAAAGACTGGTCAGTATGTGACTTCTGAAGAAGTATTGCAACAACTAAGAAACAAACATGAGATAGTTGCTGATATCCTGGAGCATCGTGGACTGAAGAAACTCATAGGAACCTATATCGACGCACTTCCCAAATTGATTAACCCACGTACGGGACATATTCACACCTCATTTAATCAGACCATTACAGCAACAGGACGACTGTCTTCCTCTGATCCCAATCTGCAGAATATACCTATCCGCGGTGAGGATGGAAAAGAAATCCGTAAGGCATTTATCCCTGAGCCTGGATGTCTGTTCTTCTCTGCAGACTACAGTCAGATAGAACTTCGTGTGATGGCACACTTATCAGGTGATGAGAATATGATCAACGTATTCCGTGAGGGTAAGGACTTACATGCGGCAACTGCTGCGAATATCTATAAGAAAGATATCTCAGAAGTAACCCGTGATGAGCGAACCAAATCAAAACGAGCCAACTTCGGTATTATCTATGGTATCACTGTCTTTGGACTTGCTGAGCGTCTGGATATTCCTCGTGACGAGGCTAAGATGCTGATTGATGGTTATTTCGATACTTTCCCACAGGTACATGACTATATGGAGAAAGCAAAAGAAATAGCTCGTCAACAAGGATATGTCACTACCCTATTTGGTCGTCGACGCTATCTTCCAGATATCAACAGCGCTAATGCTACCGTTCGTGGTTTTGCAGAACGTAATGCCATCAATGCACCCATCCAAGGTACGGCAGCTGATATTATCAAAATAGCAATGATACATATCTTCCAACGATTTAAAAAAGAACATATCAAGAGTAAAATGATTCTTCAGGTACATGATGAACTTAACTTCTCCGTTTATTTAGAAGAGAAGGAAAAGGTTGAAAAAATCGTCCTTGAGGAAATGCAGAATGCTTTCGATATGAAAGTTCCTTTAGTAGCAGACTCCGGCTTCGGTGAAAACTGGCTGGAGGCACATTAAGAATAAAATATAATAGTTATAGAGTTGAGAAAGGTTAGAACGATAGAGATGCAACGTCTCACAATAGAGGAGTTCAGGGAGGCTGACAAACTTCCTCTTATTGTCGTACTTGATGATGTACGATCTATGTATAATATAGGTAGTATTTTCCGCACCTGCGATACATTCAGGGTGGAAGCATTATACCTTTGTGGAATATGTCAGACCCCACCTTCCACAGAGATACACAAGACTGCATTAGGAGCTGAGGATTCTGTCTCATGGAAATATTTCAAAACTACCCTGGAAGCAGTCGCGGAATTAAAAAAAGAAGGATACCAAATACTATCCATAGAACAAGTAGAGCATTCTACTAAATTACAAATTTTTATACCACAAGAAGGACAACGATATGCTGTTATTCTTGGTAATGAGGTAAAAGGTGTACATCAAGAGGTAGTGGATATCTCAGATGGATGTCTGGAGATTCCACAATTAGGTACCAAACATTCTATGAATGTCAGTGTCACAGCAGGAATAATTATATATAAATTTGCTGAGACACTAATACTACGACGGTAAATAAAGTGTGGATAAAGTAGTGGATAAAGGTGTTTATAACTTGTGAAGTAATTCACATAACACCCTTATCCACTACTTTGTCTATGGATAAAAAGAATAAATCATCACTTTCTGAATAACTTTTCCACTCTTTTTCGCTGAAAAAAAATATAAACTTATTATATTTGCACCCGAATTGAGAATTGCGGATAAACTACTTAGTGACCTCATAATCAATAAGAAAGTATCAACAATAGTTGTGAATGACTGAATATTATAAGTGAATAAACTGTCTGGCAAGAAAATAAAGAAAAAGTTTTGCACTTATCAACGGCATATCATACTACTCATTTCATTTTAAAAGAAAAAATAAAAAGAAAATAAAGATAATATGATGTTGAAAAAGGAGTGGATCAAACAGGGGTTTATTGATGAGCCAGTGGCTGAGGGTATAGATCTGAAGGCAGAGATTCGTCGTCTTGCTGATGAAAAAAATGCTGTTATCTTAGCACATTATTATACAAAAGGTGAGATACAAGAGATTGCTGACTTTATCGGTGATTCATTGGCACTTGCCCGTAAGGCGGCAGAGACCGAGGCAAAAATCATTGTGATGTGTGGTGTTCACTTCATGGCTGAGACCTGTAAGATTCTCTCTCCCGATAAACTCGTATTATGTCCTGATCTGAATGCGGGCTGTTCTCTTGCCGACAGTTGTAAAGCTGAGGATTTAAAAAAATACAAAGAAGAACACCCTGGATACCAGGTAATCAGTTATGTCAATACTACAGCTGCCGTCAAGGCATTGACAGATGTAGTGGTCACCAGTGGTAATGCCAAGAAGATTGTAGATACCTTTCCTAAAGACGCTAAGATTATCTTTGGTCCGGATTATAACTTAGGATCTTATATTAATGAGATAACAGGCAGGAAAATGCTCTTATGGAATGGCGGATGTCATGTACATGAGCGTTTCTCAGTACCTGAGATTCTTAAACTGAAAGAACAACATCCACAAGCATTGGTTCTTGCACATCCAGAATGTAAAGGTCCTGTACTTGCTACGGCTGATATTGTGGGCTCTACAGCCGTTCTTTTGAAATATGCGGTAGAACACCCCACCGAAGAGTATATCGTGGCTACAGAGGCTGGAATTTTGCATGAGATGCAACGTCAGTGTCCTGATACTAAGTTCTATCCAGTACCGCCAGAGGTATCAGAAGGCTCTATTGGCTGTCATTGTAATGAGTGTGACTATATGAAGATGAACTCTCTTCTGAAGATATACAATGCCTTAAAGTATGAATGGCCTTCTGTTGAGGTAGATCCGAAGATAGCCAAAGAGGCTGTGAAACCTATAGAGAGAATGCTGGAGTTGAGTTAATCTCCAGCATTTATTTTATGATGATTTTCTTGCCATTGATAATGTTGAGTCCTTTTTTACTAGAATACATACGTCTGCCTTTTAGATCATAGACAGATGTGGAATGATCATATGGATAAGGGTAATTGATGTTCTGAATACCCGTATTAAAAGAAAATACTGTATTATCCAGAAAATCCATATGCCTAACAATCCAATTTTTGATGTCATTAAACTCAGATTCGAAATTAATGGTTCTTCCATCAACATCAGCGTCACCACTCCACCTGTTTTCCTCTCTTTCAGCAGCACCGCAGTCCTTTATAAGGTTATAATAGTATTCGTAACGATTCACTAAACTTTCAGTTGAAAGTACATTTTCTCGAAGTTCATAATACCTTTCCCTTGCCTTTTCATTAAAAGAGTCTACATTCAGTCTTTTTAAACGGACATAGAGGTTTAGGTTATTCTCCACTTCTAATTCTGGTGAGGTTGCGTTTACAATCCACTTTTGCCCGACGGTTCCATCTAAATCCCACACTGCAAGAGTAATCTTCTTATCGACTTCTTTATCATAGACAGCCCAGAAGATATTCTTTCCGGTATTGTCATATGCATTTAATACATGAAGAAATATGTAATAATCAATAATGACAGGCATATCAAAATATTCATGGATATGGTTAGAGAAGTCTTCATCCGAACTTGTAGCAACAAAAGTAATAGCATCTGATAAGGTACTATAATCAGTTGTCTCTAAATCATCAAGATCTGGATATTTTACTTCAAATGATCCCCATGTCTCTTTACTATTATCATAGGGTATGACATCATACATTAAAGAATTTCCCCAACTTTCAGATTTCCATAGTCCACCATGTATTTGACCAGTCTTTTTATCAAATTTCTTTAGTTTGAGTTCTTTTCTGTCCATTACTTCAGTCAGACAATAGATACCCCTATATTCATCATTTAAATAAACTTCTACTACTTTCCCTCGTACACCAGTCAATACATTTGGTTCCTGATCATAATAATATGGTTTATGTGCCATATCATTCCATAATTCCGTGGCAATCCTGTTTCGAAGTCTGAAGACATCTGCTTGTCCTGCGTCTAATATCCAATTATTGTCTGATCTTAGTCCAAGCAAACTTGCATCCTCTGATAATTTAATTTTATAGTTTCTTTTATGTTTATCTGAGGTATTAGTAGAACCTCCACGCCATTTGATATTCGCTTTGTATTTTATAGAATTATTTGATTCAACAATAGTTATCTCTCCTTCCTGATAATCATAGCCAAATTCTCCTTTAAGATAGATAGTTGGGAGTTGTGCTTTTAAAGCAATACAGATAACAAGTAAAAAAGCAATGGAAATTGTCCGTATCATAAATACTTATAGTTTTATATCTTCAATAATATATACTGGTCTGTTTTTTGTCTCATAAAAGATTCTTCCTAAGTATTCACCTATAATACCTAATGAAAGTAATTGTATTCCACCCAGGAAAAGAATGACAATGATAAGGGTTGGATAGCCTTGAACTGGATCACCATATAATATGGTTTTAAAAAGGATATAACACATATAGATAAATGCGGTCATTGAAACTATAAACCCTGCGAATGTGGATATGCGGAGAGGAGCGGTTGTATATGATGTAATACCTTCTATAGCCAAATTAATGAGTTTATAATAATTAAATGATGACTTACCTTGTGCTCTGTCTGCTTGGTCAAAGGTTATTTTTTTCTTTCTAAACCCTATCCAGCAATACAGACCTTTATTATATCTTTGTGTTTCTCGTAATTGAGTAAGTGCCTTAACACATTTCTTATCCAATAATCTGAAATCACCAACGTTTGGAAGAATATCAATTTTCGCTATCTTTTGCAGAAGGGAATAATATAACAGCGTTAGTTTCCTTCTTATCCAACTCTCCTTTCCCCTACTTAATCGTTGTGCATAGACATCATCGTAACCTTCTTCCCATAATTGTAGCATATCATTGATTAGATGAGGCGGATGCTGCAAGTCTGCGTCTATGATAATGGTACAGTCGCCTGTGATATGGTCTAATCCCGCCAATAGCGCACTTTCCTTTCCAAAGTTTCTGGAAAGACCAATATATTTTACTTTTTCATCTTTACCACTTATCTGTTTGATAATCTCTAGTGTATCATCATTACTTCCATCGTTAACGAATAATATTTCCCAATGGTAATTATGATTGTTATCACAGATATTACCAAGTGCATGATAAATAGGAACAATATTTTGTTCTTCATTATAACATGGAATAAGGATTGATACTGTTTTCATTATCTTATTACTTTTATTTTTTTATGATCTATAATCCATGCACAATCAACTTGTTTATGATTGATTTTTTTTAGTGCTATTTCCTCAGCCGTTTTCTCAGCGTTAATTTGTCGCTCAATAATGGTGTCCCGAATAATTTTAGGCCATTGATAGTTATTTTCGTATTGTACCGCGATACCCCATCCTACTGCTTCTGACGGGATCACACAAAAGGATGACAACTTTGGGTAATTATCGTCTATGACAATGAAGTATGCACTATTTACAGGTGAACCGGTTTTCTTAACGATCTCCTGTGCCATTTCCTTTCCCATGAGACCAGATTTCACTGACTCTTTCCAGAGGTGAATATCAATAAAAATGGCTGATACCAAAAAAGAAAGGAATGCCCATTTCAAATATGTAGTCTTATCATAAGAGTTGATGACATAAGCGATTATTACGGCTATTATTCCTAATCCGGCATAGGTATGCATCATACTATACACTGTAAAAATATGTGGAGCAACAGCAATCAGTAGACAGAGGATGAGTGAGCATATTGTTTTACTTTGAAACAGTTTCATTTTCTTGATATAGATACAATACAAGAAAGGTATTGATAATAGTAGAGTGAGTATTGCTATCATCCAATTTCTACTTGGTTCATGCAAAAGACTTACAAAGTCGACACACACAAATGTGGTAAGTAAGAATTTAAATATATCCTTGATAATTTTTGTGGTAGTTGGCACGTATTCAGGATGTATCTCTATATTACTGGGTAGTAAAACGATCAATAAGGCATAAATGAATAGAATAGCACCTCCTATGATCAAATCCTTTTTGAGTTTTTTAGCATCTATAAAATCAAACCCAAAGGCAAAAACAGGAGATATCATAATCCACATCAGTCCATTTTCCTTGCATAATGTGGCGATGGCTACCATGGTGATCCATACAATGTACTTTTTGGATCCTTTCATAGTTAAGTAAATAATGAGAGCCATCATCCCCCATAAATTGGCATATGTTTGATTTAACCCATCTACAGCAAGTGTAGTTGCTAACACTGAGGGTGTAATAAAAAAATATAGTGTTGCGATATTTTTTGCTATGTTATTAAATTTCAGGATAGTTGTAAGCCAATAGACAACCACAGTACACGCGACATGTCCTAAAACGACACAGATGTGATTAAGCGTAGGGAATAATAAATGGGGATTAAGTCCTACAATCCATCCAAAAATAGAGTCAAAAGGTCTCCAGTGATATCCGTAAAAAAGAAAACGCTCTTTAGAGACTAATGGTTCAAAAGATGGAGATATGAGTGATGTCCAGTCATCAAATGTGGGAAGGATTAAAACAGTAGCCCAAATATATATTGGTGTAAGTGCTATTATAATCCATATACTCCAATATTTTTTAATATTCATCATTTGATGACGGCTATTTTGCATACTGTTCCTTTCTTTCCATCTTGAGTAGCGGTAATGACACTATAGACACCACTTGCCACACGATTACCTTTCTTGTCTTTACCATCCCATGTGAATAATCCACCGTTACTACGTCCCTCAGCAATCAGGAAACCAGCGGCATTGGTAATTTTCACATCAGCATTGTAGGTAAGACCAGTCACAGTGATAAGACCGCTATAGTTGTTGAAATCAACAGGATTAGGATAAGCGTACACGTCGTCGTTGTTATCCATACTCTCCGCAGGCTCTATGGCATCACTGATATAAGAACAGAGACCATATTCGGTCCCGAAAAACACTTCTCCTGTTTTATTGTTAATGGTTAATGATAGTATATCATCAGATAATAATGGACTGTTTTCTTTAGTAAAATGGTGAACTTGTTCCATATTATCAGCACTAATCATATAGACCCCATTTCCTTGTGTTCCTATCCATTTTCTATTACCGCCATCAATAGCGATACAGGTTATGTTTAAATTACCGAGAAGATAGTCAGCATAGTCAGTACCGTCATTTCGAGGAACTTTCACCTGAATGAAGTTATCAAGTCCCGAATCGATAGTAGACTTCTCTAGTACTAACAGTCCGGTGTTTGTTCCAACCCATATGTTATTCTCTTTATCTTCTCTAGCGCAATGTACGGCATTAACCGCTAAAGGAGTGTTATCTTGATTAATAAAATTATTATATATATAAAATCCATCCGTAGTTGTATTGTATTTGATGAGAGCGGGTGTTCGGAAGTAGTTATTGGTAAACCATAGGGAACCATCAGCAGAAAAAAACATGGAACGCATATCATCCATAGACCATCCTGTTGAAAGCATCAGGTCATTGCTATGATGGGACACCCATTCTCCACTATTGGTTAACTCCAATAACGACGTAGATGGGCTAACGCTGTTCACACACCAATAGTTTCCTCTATCATCAAAAACACCGTCAGATACTATCACATAATTCTTATTGTTCTTACTAACAGTTTTGGCTGTTTGGAGTAAACTGTTATCATTAGTGTATTCCTTTATAAATTTTCCATCCTTAAATACATATACACCTGTTTGTCCACTAACGATAACAGTTGATGTGTCAAGTGGATTGACATCAATACCTGTCAAACCAACAAACCGATGACCAATTTGGTCTTCAATATCAGTATTGTATATTGTCCATTCGTTCGAACTATTAAGAACCTGTATACAGGCTTTTTGTTCCATAATGCCATTGACACAATAAAGGTTCTGGTAGTCAGAGCGTATAAATCCAAAACGATTATACTTCGGTCCTCCAGGATTCAGTGTCTTGACGGTTTCGATATAGGTGTCATAGTCACCATTGTCCTCAGCAGGCAGATTAGTGGGATATTCAGGATGGTTGGGAGTATAACTACCTGTGATCTCCGCACGTTCCATATTGACTTTGACGATACCGAAACCGCAGATGAGATAGGCGTAGACATCGTCAATACGGATACTGCTGACAGTCTTGTCACCTGTTATCGCTTTCAGGTAGAGGTCACTGATATTGATGACATTGCCATCTGTATCTACCAGGTCGATATTCGAGTTTTGATATACTACAATCAGTCGTTTTGCTTCAGGACACCATTTGATATGTCTGATATCAGTATCACTTAACCCATTGGTTTTATCATAGGTATAGATACTCTGGTCATTGAGATTATATTGATAGAGATCATTGCTTGCCATGACGAAAAGCTCATCACCTGCTTTTTGTATTTCTTGTATATCACTATATGCCATATAGGCTTTCCATGTACCAATTTGCGCCATTGACCATTGACCATTGACCATTGACCATGCCAATAATAATACAAAAGTGATGAGCTTTTTCATAATCTACAATGTTTTCAAATAATCGGCAAGTTTCTGTGTGGCTCGTGCCCGGTGACTTATTTTGTTCTTGATATCGGCACCTAACTCAGCAAATGTCTTGTCATAGCCCTGCGGTTGGAAGATAGGGTCGTAGCCAAAGCCCTCCCCTCCCCTTTTCTCACGGATGATGTCACCCTCGACAATACCTTCAAACTGACTGACTTTCTTGATGCTGGTACAGCCACATGGACACACGTCCTTTTTTTCTATTAACGCAATAACGGTGCGGAATCGTGCCTTGCGGTTGTTATTATTTCCTAATTCACGCAGCAAACGTGCCATATTAGCCTCTGAGTCGTGCTCAAGGGTATCTGAGGTGTCAAGATGTTCCAGACTGGCATATCGGGCACTATACACGCCTGGTGCTCCATCCAGGGCATCCACTTCCAGTCCTGTGTCATCGGCAAAACAACTCACATGGTAATGGTCATAGACATATTGTGCTTTTTGGAGGGCATTCTCCTCCAGTGTCTTACCAGTCTCGGGAATATCCTCATGACATCCAATTTCTTTCAAGGAAACCACTTCATACTTATCTCCTAAGATACTCCTGATTTCCTCAAGTTTGTGTTGGTTGTTCGTTGCGAATACTATCTTCATTTTTTTTAATAAACTTATCTTCTTTAATCTTTACCCTCATCTCATCGAATCCCTCTCCGTAGACACCAATAACACTTGACTGGCTGACAAAGGCGTTAGGGTCAATCATCTTGATGAGTCGGAAAATATTGATGCTCTCATTCTTCTTAGCAAGGATACAGAGAACCTTACTTTTCTTACCGGTGTACCAGCCATGACCGTCAAGGATGGTCACGCCATGATTCATCTGAGTACCGATAGCGTTGGCGATCTCTTGCCATTTGCTGGAGAAAATAAAGAACTGTACGGACTGCCGGCGGGCATTCATCACATAGTCAAGTGTATAGTTCTCCATTGCCATCACGCAGAAGCCGAACATTACTTTATGTGCCCGCTCCAGATAAGTACCAAATTGTGGGAAAAACATACAAGAGCCGATGATACAAAAGTCTGCGGCGATGAGCACGTTACCTAGGGAGACATTGGGATGAAACTTATTCACAGATGCAGCGATGATATCGGTGCCACCTGTTGAGCCATTATGTGTGAACACAGTGGCAAGGGCAACACCCGTCAGGACGCAGCCTATAATCATTGACATAAAGTCCTGTCCCTCCCCCATCAGTTTAAATGGTAGTCCGTTTTCCTGTTTCGGTATCAAGTCTTGTGCTATCATCAACATAAAATAGAGTGTGAAGATGGCAAAGATAGTCTTCATCAGGAATTTCACACCCAGAATCTTGAGGGCTGCTATCAGCAAGAGACCATTGATGATAATATATGTGTTCTCCAAATGGAATCCTGTGGCATAGTAAATGATAGCAGAGAGACCTGTCACCCCACCAGCCACAATCTGGTAAGGCATCAGGAATACAGTGAAGGCAATGGTATAGATGAAGAGACCAAGGGCTATGAAAAGATAGTCCTTGGCTTCATTCAGTATCATCTTATGTTGTGCTGTCATTTCTTAAATACGATATTCACCATACGCTTCGGGACGATGATAACCTTCATGATCTCACCCTCAATATATTTCTTGGCACGGTCATCGGCAAGCACGGTCTGTTCAATAGTCGTATTATCAGCATCGGCAGGGAATTCCATGTCGAAGCGAGTCTTACCATTGAAGGCGACACCCAGTTTCACACTATTCTCCACCAGATACTCCTCATTCCAAACAGGCCATTTCGAATCGCAGACACTACCCTGCTCTCCCAGGGCCTCCCAGAGCTCTTCAGCAATATGAGGAGCAAAAGGAGCGATGAGGATCACCAGCGTCTTCAACGCCTCACGACTCTTACACTTCTGCTGAGCCAGTTCGTTGACACAGATCATAAAGGCAGAGATAGAGGTATTGTAAGAGAAGAGTTCAATATCCTGTGAAACCTTCTTGATGAGCTTATGAACACTCTTCAAGGCATCTTTCGTAGGCTCACTATCGTCAACCAGAAGTTTGCCTTCTGCATTGTCACGAGCGTTGCCATAGAACAATGCCCAGAACTTCTTCAGGAAGCGGTGACATCCGTCAATACCGTTGGTATCCCATGGTTTCGACTGCTCCACAGGACCCAGGAACATCTCATAGAGACGCAGAGTGTCAGCACCATATTTCTCTACGATCATATCTGGGTTCACCACATTGAACATCGATTTCGACATCTTCTCAATAGCCCATCCGCAGATGTATTTACCATCCTCAAGGATAAACTCCGCATGATTATATTCCGGACGCCAGGCCTTGAAGGCATCCAAGTCGAGGATATCATTTGATACGATATTCACATCCACATGGATAGGTGTGGTCGTATATTTCTCCTTCAGTCCGAAGCTGACGAACTTACCCTTGTCAGCACCCTCATCCTCAATGCGATATACAAAATTAGAGCGACCTTGTATCATTCCCTGGTTGACCAGTTTCTTGAAAGGCTCGTCCTCACAACTGTAGCCGGAGTCATACAAGAACTTATTCCAGAAACGAGAGTAAATCAGGTGACCAGTGGCATGCTCTGTACCACCCACATAAAGGTCGACGTTGCGCCAATACTCATCCGCATCGCGACTAACGAGTGCCTTCTCGTTCTTTGGATCCATATAGCGCAGATAGTAAGCGCTGGAACCTGCAAATCCAGGCATAGTATTCAGTTCCAGTGGGAATACAGTCTTATTGTCTATCTCGTCTTTTGATACTACCTTGTCGAACTTGGTGTCCCATGCCCACATCTTAGCACGTCCCAATGGCGGCTCACCTGTCTCCGTCGGCTTATACTCGTCAATCTCCGGAAGTTCCAGGGGCAGACACTCCTTAGGGATCATATAGGGCATGTCATCCTTATAGTATACAGGGAATGGCTCACCCCAGTAACGCTGACGAGAGAAGATAGCGTCACGCAGACGGTAGTTGACTTTCACTCGTCCTATACCCTGCTCTGTCACGAATTTCTTTGTTGCTGCTATTGCCTCTTTGACGGTCAGTCCGTTGAGACTGAATTTCGCAGAGGCGGAGTTACACATGATACCTTCCTTGGCATCATAACTCTCCTCAGAGACATCGGCACCCTCTATCAGTGGGATGATAGGCAAATTAAAGTGCTTGGCAAAGGCATAGTCACGAGAGTCATGGGCAGGAACCGCCATGATAGCACCAGTACCATAGCCTGCCAATACATATTCAGCTATCCAGATGGGAATCTTCTCGTCATTAAACGGATTGATAGCATAGCTTCCGGAGAACACTCCCGTTACCTTATGATCCATCTGACGGTCACGCTCTGTGCGTTTCTTCACATAGTCGAGATATTTGTCTACCTCTGCTTTCTGCTCTGGTGTGGTGAGTTCGGCTACGAGATCACTCTCAGGAGCCAGTACCATGAAGGTCACACCGAACATGGTGTCAGCGCGGGTGGTGAAGATGGTGAAATGCTTATCACTATCCGCAACCTTGAACTCTACCTCTGTACCCTCGGAGCGACCGATCCAGTTACGCTGCGTTTCCTTCAGGGATTCTGTCCAATCAATCTCCTCCAGTCCGTCCAACAGACGCTGTGCATAGGCTGACACACGAAGGCACCACTGGCGCATCTTCTTCTGTACCACAGGATAACCACCACGTACGCTGACCCCGTCAACGACCTCGTCGTTGGCAAGAACAGTACCCAGTTTCGGACACCAGTTCACCATCGTATCAGCCAGGTAGGCGATACGGTAATTCATCAGCACCTCCTGCTTTTTCTTCTCAGAGAAAGCAGCCCATTCGGAGGCGGTAAAATGCAGTTCTTCCGTACCCAAGGCACCACAATTCTCTGTACCCATCAATTCAAAATGCTCAATGAGTTTGATAGTGGGCTGTGCCTTTTGTGACGAAGTGCTGTAATATGATTTGAACATCCGCTGGAAAGCCCATTGTGTCCACTTATAGTAGATAGGGTCACAAGTGCGTACCTCACGCTCCCAGTCAAAAGAGAACCCGATTTTGTCCAATTGTGAACGGTAGCGGTCGATGTTCTCGAAGGTTGTTTTCTCAGGATGTTGACCTGTCTGAATGGCATATTGCTCAGCAGGAAGACCGTAGGCATCATAGCCCATAGGATTCAGGACGTTAAAACCCTGTTGACGCTTAAAGCGCGCATAGATATCTGAGGCGATATAACCTAGTGGATGACCCACATGAAGACCAGCTCCACTGGGGTAGGGGAACATATTCAGTACGTAGAATTTTTTCTTCGTCGGGTCTTCTGTCACGCGATAGGTTTTCATTTCCACCCATCGCTTCTGCCATTTCTGCTCAATGTCTCTAAAAATGTATTCCATATTATTGATATGTATATTATTTTTTGCAAAGATACGATAAAGTGAGCGAAAATGCAAATTTATTTGCAATTTTTGCCCATTTTCCTCCCCTCAACGGGGGTGGGTCAGGAGAGGGTCTTCACTTTTTCCTTCTGAATCCTTTGGCGTTTTATAAATAATTCGTACCTTTGTCAAATGCAAAAGAAATAACTACTCTTATTATGGCTAAAAGAACTGACGAAGACTATTACATCGAAAGCAAGCGAATTCGAAAGGAAGTTTTGGCTGCAAAACGATTCTGTGTATGAGAAAAATGGAGGATAGACAAATATATAAACCATATGCTATTATAGACGAGCACACTTTCATTTCTAACAAGTCTGAACTGAGAAAATAAAAAGAACTCCGTTTTAACAAGTCGCTTGCCGATTCAAACGGGGCTCTTGTCCTAAACGGAGTTTAAAAGTGCTTCTATTTTTGTAAGTCGCTTGCCGATCCAAACGGGGCTCTTACCCTAAACAGGTTCCTTTCGTTTGCAAACGATAAGAGTTTAATTTCAATTCCCCAAATAAAATAGTACTTTTTTCTTTCCCTCCCCCTCAACAGGGGGAGGTCAGGAGAGGGTCTTCACTTTTTCCTTCTGAATCCTTTGGCGTTTTACAAATTATTTGTATCTTTGCCCTTGCATTGCGTCCTTAGGGATACTTTGCAAGACATTGTGGGTATATTGAATATTCGTATTTAATTCTGATGGTTCTACGTTCAAAAATGTCCGACCAACATGACACTGAATCAGAAGAAGGTGAGTACGCCAACAATAGGCGTACCCCTTCCGTTCATTTCAGTGTAAGGGTTTAAATCTTTGGTCGGACGCAAATTCCTGAACGTAGGGATGATACAAGAAGGTGGTGCGCTTTTCTTATGCCCATACGTCTACTAACTTAAAAACATGATAATAGTTTAGATTTTTAAAGCGTCCGACCACTATGCAGAAGAATCTATCCGAGGGCAGTCATGCCTCTATGCCATTATATGGCATCAATGACATTTTGGATGAAATCCGTTTGAAGTCTATAACCGAAAAAGAGAAAGGTACCGACTTTGAGCGATTAATGAAGTTATGGTTCCTTACTGACCCACGATATTCAAATCTTGAAAAGGTGTGGTTATGGGAGGAGTTTCCATGCCGTAAGGACTTTGGGGGAAAAGACCTTGGTATCGACCTTGTGGCTCGTACCGAATACGGGGACTATTGGGCGATCCAATGTAAATGTTACGCAGAAGATGCGGTTATCTCCAAAGGAGCTGTTGATAGCTTTATAGCCAATGCCAGCAGAACATTCTTAGACCCAGAAACTTTCCAGACCAAAGAGAAAGAGTTTACCAACCTGCTTTGGGTACAGACTACCAGAAAGCGTTGGGGTGCCAATGCAGAACAAGCCATTCAGGGATTGAACAAGGACTTCAACCGCATATCCCTTTATGATCTTGAAATGTCAGCCGTTGATTGGGAAAAGTTAAAGGCGGGTCTTTATGGCGACGAAGCACAATTGCCTGGCAAACAACCCAGAAGACACCAATTGGATGCCATGTCAAAAGCATACAAATATTTTGTTGAGCAAGGACACGATAGAGGAAAGCTGATTATGGCTTGCGGTACAGGTAAGACATACACGTCTTTGAAAATCATGGAACAGATGACGGACAAGGATGCCTTTGTTGTTTTCTTGGTTCCCAGTATTGCCCTCTTGGGTCAGACGCTAAATGCATGGATGGCAGACAAGACAGATGACCTGCGTGCTGTTTGTGTCTGCTCAGATGCTAAAGCTTCACGTAAGATGATAGATGCTGATGATGAGGATGCCAGTGTTGTCGACCTTGCTGTTCCTGCAACGACAAATACCAAATCTATCGTCAGGCAGCTCAGGAAATATGATGAAGAGAACAAACGAATAGTCATCTTCTCCACCTATCAGAGTATTGATGTAGTAAAAGGAGCGATAGATGATTACGGTCGTGAAGTAGACCTGATTATCTGTGATGAGGCTCATCGCACGACGGGTGTTATATTGAAAGACAAAGCAGAGAGCAATTTCACCAAGATACATAGCAATGATTTTATCAAGGCTAAGAAACGCCTTTATATGACAGCTACCCCTCGCCTTTATAGTAATAATGTGAAGGTGAAGGCAAAGGAGAATGAGAATGTTGATGTTCTTTGCTCGATGGATTCCGTTGAACTATATGGTGAAGAGTTCCATCGGTTAACCTTCAATGATGCGGTCAGTCAAGGCTTACTGACAGACTATAAAGTCCTTGTGCTGACAGTCAGCGAAGAGGATATCCCACAAGAGATTCGTCAACGTATCAAAGACCAGTATAACTTTGCTCCAGAGAAGGAGAAACTAAAACAACTGCAGTTTGATGATGCCACCAAACTGATAGGTTGTATCAATGGACTGTCAAAGCGCATCAAAGGTGATAATGGAGTCACAAGGCAACAAGACCCCATTATGATGAAACGTGCCGTTGCTTTCTGTCAAACCATCAACCCCACCAAGAGCAATCCTAATTTCTCATCTACACAGATAGCTAATTATTTCAGTACCGTCTGTGAAGAGTACAAGGACACCATGCTTCAAGATGAGCAGAAGGAAGTTGTCAATGTGAAAGCAAAGCACATTGACGGTTCTATGGATGCCAATACAAGAAATGAACTGATAGCATGGTTAAAGCAGGATGCCGAAGATCCCAACGAATGCCGTGTGCTGTGCAATGTGCGTTGTCTGTCTGAGGGTGTTGATGTTCCTGCCTTGGATGCCGTTCTTTTCCTCTCGCCTCGTAATAGTGAAGTGGAGGTCGTCCAGTCTGTAGGTCGTGTGATGCGTTCCTTCAAGGGGAAGAAATATGGTTACATCATCATCCCGGTTATCGTTCCCAGTGATGTGAAACCGGAAGATGCTCTCAATGATAATGATCGTTTCAAGGTGGTATGGACGATACTGAATGCCCTTCGTTCTCACGATGAGAATTTCAATGCTCATGTCAATCAAATCAATCTCAATAAGACACGACCACCCAAGATAACCGTTGCACGTGTTCCACGTGACAGCTATTCGATAGGTAACGGTGCTGCAGATGATGGACCCATGCAGATTGAGAATGAGGAGGTTGCCCGACAATTGGAATTGCAGTTCGGTACCCTTCAGGATGGCATCTATGCCCGTCTGGTAGAGAAGGTCGGTGATAAGATGTATTGGGAGAACTGGGCAAAGTCTGTTGGTGAGATAGCACAGAAATTCATAGAACGCATCAGTTTGCTTATCAGGGAAAACAACAATGCCCGCACTTATTTTAATGATTTCCTAAGTGGCTTGCATAAAAACATCAATGACAGCATCGATGAGGGACAGGCTATTGAGATGCTTGCCCAGCACATGATTACCCGACCTGTTTTTGACGCACTCTTTAAGGAGTACCAGTTTGTCAATAACAACTCTGTCAGTCGTTCCATGCAGGATATGTTGGAGGTGTTGGAGGCAGAAGGTATGGAGATGGATACTGCAGTGCTTGATAAATTCTACACTTCTGTGAGAAACAATGTCAGCAACATCGACAATCTTGAAGCCAAACAGACCATCATCAAGAATCTCTATGAGAAGTTCTTCAAGGGTGCATTTCCCTTGACTGTTGAGAAACTGGGTATTGTCTATACGCCGGTAGAGTGTGTTGACTTTATCATCCATTCCGTAGAGGACATTCTGCAAGAGGAATTCCATACCTCACTGACAAACAAGAATGTGCATATCCTTGACCCGTTCACAGGTACTGGAACTTTTATTACCCGTTTGCTACAGAGTGGCATCATCAAGAAAGAAGATATGCTACGAAAGTATAAAGAAGAGATTCATTGCAATGAAATCGTATTGCTTGCATACTATATTGCCGATGTGAATATTGAAGCGGTCTATCACGACATCATGAAGCCGGAGCGCTACGAGAACTATGACGGCATCTGTCTCACAGATACTTTCCAACTCAATGAACATGGTGATAATGATATCTTCTCGAAACTTTTCCCAGAGAACTCCGAACGATTGAGAAAGCAGAAAGAAGCACCAGTTAGGGTGATTATTGGTAATCCGCCGTATTCAGTGGGGCAAAACTCAGCTAATGATAACGCAAGAAATCTGAAATATCCACATCTTGATAAAAGAATTGCTGATACTTATGTAAGTGCCACATCTGATAAGGGTAGAACCGTACAGTCCCTATATGATAGTTATATTAAAGCTTTTCGTTGGGCTTCCGATCGAATTGCTCAAATTAAAGACGGAGGAATAGTTGCATTTATTTCTAATGGAGCATGGCTTGATAGTAATTCAGGCGAAGGATTCCGCAAATGCCTCCAAGATGAATTTACATCTATCTATGTATTTAATCTTCGTGGCAATCAACGTACATCTGGTGAACTTTCACGAAAGGAAGGTGGAAAGATATTTGGCTCGGGCTCACGTACTCCTATCACAATTACATTATTGGTAAAGAATCCTGCAAAGAAACAAGATAAGGCAAATATTTATTATCATGATATTGGCGACTACCTTACACGTGAACAGAAATTAAAAATAGTCAAAGATTTCCATTCTATCCATAATATGGAATGGTCTTCTATTATGCCAAATGAAAAGAACGATTGGATAAACCTTCGAGATGGTTTATTTGATTCATATGTTCTTCTCGGGGATAAAAAAGGAAAAACAAAAGTTTTCTTTTCTATTTTTTCAGCAGGTGATATAACACATCGTGATGTTTGGTGTTACAATACTTCTCGCTACAAATTGGGCAAACACATAAATGATACTATTGAGTTTTATAACCAAGAGAAAGAGAAATGTCACTTATGTAAAACTATAGAGGATGTCATGTCTGTTGTTTCAACTGATGAAACCAAAATAAAATGGGATCAAAAACTCTACGAACATGCTCTAAAAGGAATTAACGAAATATATGACCTTACTAATTTAAGAGTCGCTAATTATCGCCCATATTATAAACAATGGCTTTATTTCAGTAAATCCTTGAATTGGAGTCAATATCAATTACCTAGGATTTTCCCAAATGAAAAAATAGAAAATCTTCTTATTTGTGTGAGTGGTGTAGGAGTAACAAAAGAATTCACTATTATAATGACCAATATTACACCTGACTTAGAAATTATTGGCAAATCTCAATGTTTCCCCCTCTACTGGTACGAAGAAAACAAACATAAGCAGAAGTCGCTATTTGATGAAGGCTCTGATGATGACTATATCCGTAGGGATGGTATCACAGACTGGATATTAAAAGAGGTGCGTAATAGATATAAGGTGAAGAGTATCACCAAGGAAATGATATTCTATTATGTATATGGCTTGCTGCACTCAAAAGAATATAGGGAGCGTTTCGCTGCTGACTTGAAGAAGTCATTGCCTCGTATACCCATCGTCGATGATGTCAATATGTTTATGGATTTCTATATGTATGGCAAGAAACTTGCTGACCTGCATTTGAACTATGAGGATGTGACACCATATCCTGATGTAGTAGTGAAAGGGGATAGAAAGGTGAAGATGGGGACACGACGTGACCCTGCCACAGGTGGATTCGTCGATGACACAACGAATCCTGATGACTACAACTATTTCCGTGTAGTGGATAAGATGCGGTTCAAGTCAAAGGAGGACAAGAGCACCATTATCTATAATGGCAATATCACGATAGAGAATATTCCTGCTAAAGCCTACGAATACATCGTGAATGGCAAATCGGCAATTGAATGGATTGTGGAACGCTATGCTGTGACGCAGGATAAGAAGTCGCTCATCAAAAATGATGCTAACGATTGGGGTAAAGAGCATCACAAGCCTCGCTATATTCTTGACCTTCTGCTCTCAGTGATTAACGTCTCTGTGCAGACAGTAGATATCGTAAACGCATTACCAAAACTTAAATTTGAATAGAGAAATCACTATTATGGTCAGGTTAGCACAATATTATATATGAAATTTGGGGACTTGCTCTGGCAAGCGGCTTCGTCGATGACTGAATGATCCACAAATGATAAATAATCTCACGACTGGCAGGACTCCGATTCTGCCAGTCGTTTTTCTGTCTCTATGTGTAAAAACAAAACATCCTGCTATCCCTGCTACAATGTGGTTGGAATGCCGATGTATAAAGGGCGGAGCTTGTAGCACGATTGGGATTTATCCTGCTACAATCGTGCTATAATCCTGCTACCATCCTACACCTAAACAGCAACTGTTTTTTGAGTGATTTGCTTTCGGCTATAGGCGTTCAGTTGATTGGCTGGAGCCGTTCAGTTGTTTGGCTATAGGCAAACGGTTGAAAGGGTGTACCTTTCTCCCTCGAAGGTAGGCACTAACACCCCATTACCAGTAACCTTTTACCCTTACGCAAGGCATCTTTAACGGTGATCGGAGGCATCGGAGACATTCACCCTACGGAGGCTTTGAGGTTGAAGGTGCCGCTTCCTCGGTTTGAAGGTGCCGCCTTCATGGGGTGAAGGTACGGGCTTCGTGGGTCATGGTTAAGGGTTCATCCGAAAATACTCAAAGACTACGAGTTTACTTGGCTAAGCATCTTAGACATGAGAAACAAGCGAAGAAATTTGGCATTTTACTCACTTATTTGTATCTTTGCAACTCAGAAATAGAAAGACAAAGATGGGCAGACATTAGATGCCGTATATAGGAAGCAATTAGAATAAAATGGGTAACTTTGCAAACGAAATATGAAAGAAAAAGAAATAAAGAAAAATTTTGCAACTACCTCTGAAGGTATTATTCAGAACAATGATTCTGAATATGTGAGACTTGTCTCACAAATCTCAGGATTGTGGGAGAAGGCAAAAGAAAAGGCAGCTTTTGCCGTTAACACAGAATTGTTAGAAGCCAACTGGCAGACTGGTAGATATATCGTAGAATTTGAACAAGGTGGTAACACAAAAGCACGCTATGGGGAGCAGTTAATTACAAACCTTGCCAAAGACTTGACACGGATGAGAGGCAGAGGGTTCAGTCGATCCAACCTTATCTACATGCGTAAGTTCTATCTGACTTTTCCAAAAAGTGAGACGCTGTCTCACCAATTGACATGGAGCCACTATTTTGAATTGCTCAAGTGCGATGATCCGTTGGAGATGCAGTTCTACATGAAAGAATGTATCAAAGAAGGATGGAAGGTAAGAGAACTGAAACGTCAAATTAACTCATCGCTCTTTCAGCGTCTTGCATTGAGTACAGACAAAGAAGGTGTATTGGCTCTTGCTAACAAAGGGCACCAAATACAGTCGGCTACAGATATTATACGCGATCCTTATGTATTGGAATTTACAGGACTTCCTCGACAGAAACGCTATAAGGAAAAAGATTTGGAAGATGCATTGAAAGCCCACATGGAGCAGTTTCTTCTTGAACTGGGTAGGGGATTTGCTTTCATTGGTCGTCAGTATATTATTCCTATTGGTTCAAGACAATTCAAGGTTGATTTAGTGTTTTATCATGCCATCCTGAAATGTTATGTATTGATAGACCTAAAACGTGCTGAAATAAAACATGGTGACATAGGACAAATGAATCTCTACCTTAATTATTTTAAGAATGAGATTTGCCAGCCAGATGACAATCCGCCTGTTGGTATTGTGTTGGGAGCAAGGAAGGATGAGCTGTTGATGGAATATGCCCTTCAAGGTATAGACAATCAACTCTTTGCCGCTCGCTACCAGCTTTATCTGCCCAATCGAGAAGAGTTGCAATCACAATTGGACAATCTTCTAAATGACACTTATTAATAGAGTTCCTGTTATCCTCGCCAAGTCTGAATCACGAGGGGTGGTTCTGGGGATGTCAGAAGGACTGGTACCTGACATCATATAATAAAATCCTCCACCCTAGAACAAAGAGCAGACTGTCAAGGGTGGAGTTGTTATATATTAAGAGGTGTCAACTAATAACGATGAGGCGATTTCCCTCTATGTCATACTTTACAGGATGAGCGAAGGATATGGTTTTACCATCGCTGACGACAGAGACATTGATGCCTCGCCGTAGGAACTCGTCAATGAGTGCCTGGTCATGATAGGCACGCATACTTGACCAGCCTCGGGTTTGCACCTGGGAATTGAAAGTGGTTACTAACTCTTGGATTTGCATATCGGCAAATCGCAATGCATACTTGGCCTGTGACCGAGCCTGCTTTCGCTCAACAAAGAAAGCAAGCTTTCTCTGTATTCGCTTAATCGCAGCCTTGATGTAATAAATGTGCTGTTGCATAACTTGGAATGTTTTGAAGTTTATAAATGTTACTCCCACATCGTACTGACCACCGTGGTTTCCAAAACTCGGTTGGTGAGTCCATCCGAAGATGACTGCTCTTGATGCTTTCGAGTGCAAAGGTAATGATAAAACCTTAAATATCAAAAAATATCGGGAAGTTTCTGCCAGTTGTCAGTTTCTGATAGTTTCCTACCGACAAACGATGGGTTTCCTACCGAGAAACTACCCGTATGTTACCGACTAATTTTTGATGAAATTCTCAAAAACGATGCTTCCCAAGGGTGATGGCAGTATCTGTTATACCCCTATAGCGATGCCTGGTATCACTCATAGGAGATACTGTTATACCCCCATAGGAGATACTGGAAGGAGTCATGGTTAAGGGTTCATCCGAAAAACTCAAAGACTACGAGTTTACTTGGCTAAGCACCTTAGACATGAGAAACAAGCGAAGAAATTTGGCATTTTACTCACTTATTTGTATCTTTAAAACAAGTTTTTAAGATACTCACGTTCGAAAATGTTCAAATATATTTTGGCATTTTGCTCACTTAATCGTATCTTTGCAACTCAGAAATAGAAAGAAAAAGATGGCAAAGAAGGAGCTGACACCGATGATGAAGCAATTCTTCGACCTCAAGGCGAAACACCCTGAGGCTGTATTGTTGTTTCGTTGTGGTGACTTCTATGAGACATATTGTGAGGATGCTGTCACGGCAGCCCAGATATTAGGCATTACCCTGACCCGTCGTAACAATGGAGCAGGGGTGAGGGGTGACGAGATGGCAGGATTCCCCCATCATGCCCTTGACACCTATCTTCCTAAGCTGATCCGGGCAGGTAAGCGTGTTGCCATCTGTGACCAGTTGGAGGATCCTAAGCTCACCAAGAAACTCGTGAAGCGAGGTATCACCGAACTCGTGACTCCTGGTGTGGCGATGCAGGATAATGTCCTCAACTACAAAGAGAACAACTTCCTTGCCGCTGTCCATTTCGGGAAAAGCTCCTGTGGTGTGTCTTTCCTCGATATCTCCACGGGTGAGTTCCTGACAGGGGAGGGTACTTACGATTATGTGGAGAAGTTGATGGGTAACTTCCAGCCTAAGGAGGTGCTCTACGACCGTGAGCGTAAGCATGACTTTGAGAAATATTTCGGTACCCGCTATTGTACCTTTGAGTTAGACGACTGGGTCTTCACTGAGCAGACGGCAAATCAGAAACTGTTGAAGCACTTCCGTGTGAAGTCGCTGAAAGGTTTTGGTGTCGACCACCTGAAAAGTGGTATTATCGCCTCTGGTGCCATCTTACAGTATCTGGACCAGACACTGCATACCCAGATCGCTCATATCACCTCCCTTGCCCGTATCGAGGAGGAGCGTTATGTCCGTCTGGATAAGTTCACAGTCCGTTCCCTCGAACTTGTCAGTACGATGCAGGAGGGTGGCAAGTCTTTGTTGGATGTCATCGACCGTACGGTATCACCCATGGGCGGTCGTTTGCTGCGCCGTTGGCTGGTATTCCCGTTGAAAGATGTCAAACCTATCAACGACCGTCTGGACATTGTGGACTATTTCTTCCGTGACCCGGAGTTCCGTCAGTGTATTGACGACCAACTGCAACGCATCGGTGATCTGGAGCGTATCATCTCCAAGGCTGCCGTGGGACGCGTGACCCCTCGTGAGGTCGTCCAGCTGAAAGTCGCCTTGCAGGCTATACAACCTATCAAGACAGCATGCCTCCATGCCGATAACGAGTCGTTGCGCAGGGTAGGGGAGCGGTTGAGTCTTTGTGAGGAGATCCGTGACCGTATTGAGCGGGAGATTACTAACGATCCGCCTCAGCAGGTGGCAAAGGGTGGTGTCATCCGTGATGGTGTGAATGCCGAGCTTGACGACCTCCGTCATATTGCTTATTCGGGTAAAGACTACCTGCTGCAGATTCAGGAGCGTGAGACGGCGGCAACGGGTATCGCCTCTTTGAAGATAGGTTATAATAATGTCTTTGGGTATTATCTGGAAGTACGTAACACCTATAAGGACAAGGTTCCTGCTGAGTGGGTGCGTAAGCAGACTCTCGCCCAGGCGGAGCGTTATATTACCCAGGAGCTGAAAGAATACGAGGAGAAAATCTTGGGTGCGGAGGAGAAAATCCTCTCTTTGGAGCAGCAACTTTTCAACAATCTGGTCGCCGCCTTGCAGGAGTTCATTCCTCAGGTGCAGACCAATGCCAATGTCATCGCCCACCTCGACTGTCTCCTGTCAGCCGCGAAGACCGCCTCGGAGAACCACTATATCCGTCCGCAGATAGACGAGAGTAATATCATTGATATCAAACAAGGACGCCATCCTGTCATTGAGACACAGCTGCCCCTTGACGAGCGTTATGTGCCCAATGATGTACTATTGGACGGCGACCATCAGCAGATCATCATCATCACAGGTCCGAATATGGCAGGTAAGTCGGCATTGCTGCGCCAGACAGCCCTTATCACCTTGCTAGCCCAGATAGGTAGTTTCGTACCGGCGGAGAGTGCGCGTATAGGACTGGTAGACAAGATCTTTACTCGTGTGGGAGCTTCTGATAACATCTCTTTAGGTGAGTCAACCTTCATGGTGGAAATGACGGAGGCGTCGAATATCCTGAATAATGTCACCCCGCGCTCTTTGGTACTCTTCGATGAGTTAGGACGCGGCACCAGCACCTACGATGGTATCTCCATCGCCTGGGCAATTGTGGAATATCTCCATGAACATCCCAAAGCACAGGCTCGCACCCTTTTCGCCACCCATTATCATGAGTTGAACGAGATGGAGAAGAATTTCAGTCGTATCCGCAACTACAATGTCAGTGTGAGGGAGGTGGAGGGTAAGGTTATTTTTTTGCGCAAACTGGAGAAGGGTGGCTCCGAACACTCCTTCGGTATCCATGTCGCGGAGATAGCCGGTATGCCTAAGTCTATTGTCAAACGTGCCAATGTTATCCTTCATCAGTTAGAGGCAGAGAACGCCCAGGTGGGAAAGGCAGGCAAGCCGACAGCGGAGATCGCCCAGAGCCGGGAGGGTATGCAACTCTCTTTCTTCCAGTTGGAAGACCCGGTACTCTGTCAGGTCCGTGATGAGATATTAGGTTTGGATGTCAATCACCTCACTCCCTTGGAAGCCCTTAACAAACTCAATGACATCAAGAAGATCGTCAGTGGCTGAGACTGTCTTTGTGGTAACGGTGGATGAGCTCGGCAAAGAGCGGATTAGCGGATAATATCTCCACATTCCCTGTCATCAGTAACTGCTTACGGGCACGGGTCATCGCGACATTCAGTTTGCGGTCGATGACTTTACCGTTGTCCTCGAAACAGTTGGCGGTCAGGAAATCGAGCTGGTAAGGATGCTGGATAGTGAGACTATAGATGATGACATCACGTTGGCTACCCTGATAACGCTCTACGGTATCGATGGAGATATCCAACAAAGCGGGAATCCCCAAAAGCTCTATCTCATGACGGATCATTGCTATCTGGTTACGATAGGGTACGATAACCCCTACTGTACGATGGATGTCAAAGTGCTCACCATATTGGCGCCAGATACGTTTCAAGAGGTCTGCGACGAGATGAGCCTCCTCGGAATTGACCTTGTCGCTGAGAGAAGCTTCACCCGCCGCCCTCATTCCCCGTAGCCTCATTCCCGAACTGTGTTCGCCTACCCGTAGCCTTTCCTTCAGAGAGGGAGCTTTTGAAGAAGGGAAGAAGATGACGCGATGTTGTTTGAGCAGGTCATCAAGTTCATCGTTAGAGGGTAGGGGATAGTCCAGTTGTGACTCCTCCTGGTGTGGACATGGCACAGGCTGTAGTTGTTCCTGGGCGTAGAACATCTCGTTAGGGAAGGCGGCGATGTCAGGATGCATGCGTCCCTGACGTTTCAGGATAGCCGTGAAGGCTGTACGTCCTGCCTCTTTTTCTATACGTAGCAAACGCTCGAATAACGACAACCGGCACGAAGACAGCCGTGGGTCGTCATCGGGTTGTTGTATCACGGCAGGCAACTGTTTATGGTCGCCTATCAGGATAAAACGGTCTATCTGTGGGGAGGCGAGTATTCCGATGACGTTGGGATCCAGGATCTGAGAGGCCTCGTCGATGATACATAAGGAGAAATGTTTCAATTGGAAGAGGAATGGTCGTGAGAGCATGGTGGCTGTCGTGCTGACCACTACTCTCGTATCGATGATCCGTTGTCGCACCTCGTCCATGCGGGGACTTGTCCCCATGAGTTGGTCTAGCAGATGGTCGGTAAAACGGGGGTCACAGGATGTCTCGCTGCCTTGTCGGATATAATCAATTCCCGCGTCTGTCAGCATCGCGCAGATCTCGTCCACCGCACGGTTGGTGTAGGCAAGGATGAGAGCGGAGACCCTCTCTGACTCCCCCTTAGGGGGAGAAACGAGTTCTTCTTCTACCAAGAATCTCAATGCCATTGAGGTCTTGCCAGTGCCTGGAGGACCCTGGAGGATGAAGTAATCCTGTGCTTGTTTTGCTTTCAACAGGATATCATCATAATGTGGATGATAGGAACGAGAGAGTTGGAGGGACTTATCACAACGAGGGACTCTCTCACCTAAGAGCAACGCACGCCGTTCCGGAGATGCCGTGCAGAAAGCTTGTAAGGAGCGGATGGCGGAGGTGCTGCCGCGGTCAGAGAACGAGGGCTCGATGGCATAGGTGGTGTCCTCGAAGACTTCCGGATTCTGCTGTCCGTCATTCAGCCGTACCGTCACCTCGTGGTCGCTCAACCGTTCGATGACTCCTTTATACAAGATGGCGGCACATACCTTGGGCTCTCCCTCGTAGGCATAGAGACACACCATGTCGTTCCGACGGAAATTGGGAAGGAAGTCATCACCCATATCGGGAATAGAGAATGTCAGACGGTCATAACCACTGAAGGCGGACGACATCTCCTTGTGTAACATCCGTAACCCGTAGAAGATACATCCTGTATCACGTTTCTCTGTCAGTGGCATGTTCCACAGGTTGGCGACGGCACCCCCTAGTCCTTCCTGCGTACCGACTTTCTGTGCCAGCTGTTCCCGATAGACGAAGGAGAGCATCCGCTCCACATATTCCTGTTCTGTGGCGGAGAGTGCCTTCAGCCCCTCTATCTGTGGCATGATGTCCTTGAATCCCTCTTTTGCCATCTTGAATTCCTGTGCCACGATCTGGTTACGCAGATGGATGGCGTCATGGAAGAGTTTCTGGTAGTAGTTGACCACCAGCAGCCCCTGTTTGGCGGGATAACGGGAATAGAGCAGGCGGATATCCACCTTATCGGCAGACAGATGGAAGTTATAGCGTAGGATACCATAGTAAAGCAACAGCTGCACATAATGTGCCTCCGCATAGAGATGGGAGGCGATAGGGGTAAGGTTCGAGGAATGTTCCAGGTTCCAGTTTTTCCCAGACTTCTGCTCCACTAACAAGTGCTTGTCACTCGTCATCAGGTCGACACGTCCCTGCAGTCCTAAATGCTCACAGACGAAGGAGGGCTCCAAAAGAAGTAAGAAGTGAGATGTATGAGGTAAGAGTTGTGCTACCGCCTCTTTGATATTCTCCACTTGTTGGTAGGCGTCTTCCTTGAACTGCTGGGCATTGAAGTTCGGACACGTGCAGAACTGCAGGACCTGCTCACGGAAGGAGTGACGGATGGTGTCGTTGGCATGGAAGTCCGACTGGTTGATGATGTCGTCCAAGGCTGCCCCCGCGAAGTTACCCAACAGGATGGGTTGAGTGTTTGCCTGTGGCTTGAAACGCCCCAAGGTATAGGCGATGGGACGGTGCTCCTTGTCAGAGAAACAAGCGGCAAGCGAGGAGATGTCCACGAGGAAGTCAGGCTCCACCACAATGAGCTTGGGCTGGATGGTCTGTCCCTCCCGATGACAGTCCAGCAGGTTAAGCTGCATACCCTCTGTCAACAGGGGACGTAGTGTCTCATCGTCTGTCTGGATACACACACTTCCGTCGTCTGTTGTCGCATAGATATATTTCTCGTCCCAGTATGACACCACACAACGGACATACTGCTGGTTGATCTGAAACGTGAGGTTCGTGGGACGACCCATGGTGGGAATACGGGTCACCAGCTCATGGGGGATATCCTCTGAGAAGACAGCGGAGATAAAGAGGGCAAGGGCACGCACGTCATAACGGAGGTCATCACGGGTCAGCACACTGTCTTTCCTGTTGGAATGCCGTCGCATGGTCTGGACGGCGATACGGTCGGCAATACCCATCCCTGCTTCCTTACACAGATAATCGGTCTGTGCCATCAGGTTACCGAACCCCTTTCCGCTGCCCCTCAAAGCTTCCGCACAGGCAAGTACCAAAGTCTCATGCATATAGCGCAGTACAGCAGCCGAAGGCTCTGCCTGTACGATCTCCATACAACGCTCAAAGAGTTCCGTGACTTTCATGCCTGCGAAGTTACGAAATATTTTTCACTTTTCGTTCGCACTTCATCAAAATTTTGTACCTTTGCCGTGGAATAATGACGAAAGGTTATAATAGTTACTAGACAATGAATTCAAGAAACATCCTCTCAGCAGTCTTCCTGCTTCTTTGTATGTTGGCATGTCGTCAGCAAATGCCCAAGGCATACGTTACGGAACTGGACAGTAACGACAGCCTCTCCATCGTGATGGGCGACTTTAAGATGATAGACTATCATAGTGAGCGCCTCGGCATCGACATCACCTATCCCTCCTTCCTTCGCCACCAGTATCTGGAGGAGGACCAGATGGAGGTCTTTATGAATGAGGATGTCTCCCTCTCATTCATGGTGAAGCATTTTGATGATGAGTTCAGCCGCTCCCCCGGACAGGATATGATGGGTATGGGCGCGGAGCTGTTGGAGGCTGGTGACGACTACTCCATTCACACAGGGCAGGACGGTGATCTCGAATATTATGGTAAAGTCCTTGACGACAGTCTTCGCTTCATCACCGTCATCCTCCGTTACGACCCCCGCCATGCTGAGGCTGTCGAGCCCCTCAAAGAATTAGTGCGCGACTACCACCTGTGAGACCTGTCAAGTGCAATCGCCGTTGCATCCTCAATGCAACGGCAAAGGTACAACATTCCCATTGCGGTCTACGAATTTTCAGGTGTCTTTTTTAATTTTTTTGAAAGTGGTCACGAAGGTCATGAAGGTCATTTGTCATTAAGGATTGTACTACCCTAGAAAAAGTTGAATGGTTTTTACCTTAACCCTGCCATAGGTTGAATGCTTGTTTGATACCTTAATCCTTAACCCTGGCAAAAGTTGAATCATTCTCTCTAAACCCTTGTTTTTGT
>Ga0326512_10000422_pt1 | contig 37083 bp, 59 predicted proteins | sample 1_2617_0518_D_FD_203652 | JGI IMG/M metagenome (GOLD analysis project Ga0326512, IMG submission 203652) | Bovine rumen microbial communities from UC Davis, California, United States - 1_2617_0518 | ecosystem: Host-associated > Mammals > Digestive system > Stomach > Rumen | place: USA... | reverse complement strand
CCACGCACGACGGGTTTTTATATGCCATTGTATGCGCTATATGCCGATGAAAGAAGGAAAACACAGCAGTGCAGCCACAAAGAAAGCAAAGAAGAAGCCCGTCGTTTGTGGCTTTTCACCATAACGACGGGCTTCCTTTTGGTGGTCTGGGTGAGAGGATTCGAACCTCCGGCCTCTTGAACCCCATTCATTCCAGAAACTTTGTATAAAATACATTTCTGAACGAATAAACGCAAACAAAACACAGATTATTGATTAATAACGTTGAATAAATATAATACTTCTCTGGCGGGCGACCACGCAAATGACCACGCACGTCAAAAATCACCTGTTTTTTATGTCCTCTTGGGAGGCAGCGGAGGGCACCGATGGAGCGGAAGCAGACTCCCCGCTCAGCCATTTGTCCAGGAACCCTGTCAGCATTGACAGGGTCTTTTTTTTGCGCTCCGCCGTGAGGTGAGTATATAGCTCCAGCGTCATGCGCAGATCGGAATGCCCGAGATAATACTGGGCGTCCTTCGGCTCTATCCCAGATTCAAAGAGCATCGTCGCGAAGGTATGGCGCAAGTCGTGCATTTCGCAGCTGAACACACGCCACGCCCCGCCAGCCTTCCGCTTTTCGATTTCAGACAGCGGAACCCGTGCCCCGGATAAATCCTCGACCGTCACCTTTGAGCCGACCTGCAGAGGATTAAACCCGTTTAAAACCCAGGTCATGGCAGAGCAATAAGCCGCCCAGTTTTTCCTCGCCGTGTCGTCCGTGATGGGACGCCCCGAGGCGGAGAGGCAGACCGGCCCGACACGCTGTGCCTCCGGCGTCTCGTTCAGCATATCGAACAGCGGGCCGCTGATCGGCAGGACGCGCAGCCCAGCCGCCGTCTTCGTTTCCTTCACCCGACGCTCCCGATTTTTGAACGACACGGCAGCCTCCACCGAGAGAGTCCGCGCTTTCATATCGACGCAGGACCAATCCAGCGCGATCATTTCCCCACGACGCAATCCGCAAAAGAGCATGAGCATCGCCCAGCGCCCAGCAGGATAATCGCGCCAGTGGGCGACGATATGCTCGACCTCCCAGCGTTCGAGCGCACGATGGGAGCCTTCCGTCAGATCCTCCGGCAGTTCCAGGTCGCAAGCGGGATCATCCGGGATTAAGTGGTTACGGAGAGCGCGATGGAATACCTGCTTCAGAATCATGCGGTACTTCGTCGCGCCGGACTTCGACTTCCCGGCATAAGCAGACAGGGAACCCACCAGGTGCCCCTCGCGAACCCCGCGAAGCTCCATGCCCCCGAGGTCGTGGCGCAGCCGCTTAATATACGGAGCATAATCCACGGCGTCCACATTGTAAAGCTCGATCCAGCGGTCCACCCACTCGTTGACCGTCAGCTTTCGATCCGCCCAGGAAAGGCCAGCCTTTTTGTGGTCGATATATTCCTGGCGCTTGGCCTTGGCTTCCTCCCGATTCCGACCGAAGAAATAAACCCGGTTCGGCTTTCCGTCGGGCCGCCTCCCGTCAGTATAGGAGAGTTGCACCCGCCCATCAGGACGCAGCCCCCGAGGCTTTCTCCTCTTTTCACCGAGATCATCCATTGAGGCGCTCCGTCCATTCCGGGTGTTTGAGGCAGAGTTCCAACGCCTGGCGCAGCATGGTCCACTCCGGCTCGTCGATCACGACAGCGGCCCGACCGTCTGCAAGGCGAACCGTCGTATAATTCCCCGCGACCGCCTCCTGGATGTAGACGCCAGGGCGACGGAGATATTCACCAACGGAAATAGTACGCACGAAGAAGCACCTCCATCATTTGAAACCCAGCGCCGGCTTACCAGCGTATGGAGTAAAGACAACATCGCCGTCCTCGATAGAAATATACATCCCTTCTACCGCGTTTATTTCAAGAGAAGTTCTGTATTCCCCTGCATCATAGAATTTGTGAGAGGGCGAACAGATAACAGCGTAATCATAATAGCTCCGGCCGTCCATGCTATCCTCGATCTGCGTCCCAGTTTGATCCAGCTCCCGCCCCCACTTGATGGAGCTATAGCGGCCATCAACAGGCGAGATCACCCAATGCCCAGCAGGAACATCGACACCAACTTCATACACACCCTGTGGCACCGTGACCTCTTGCCATTCCTCGCAATTCCATATGGCAAGATCCACCTGCTCCCGCAGAGCGACCAATTCCTCAAAGCTCAACCCTGACAAATCGATCTCGGCGGCTGAGGGCACCCCGGGCGCTGACGTTTCATCGGGAGCAGACGTACCCGAGGAGGACAACCCGCGAGAAAGCAAATCTTCAATTTCCCCTTTCACGCTTTCGAGAGGCTCCTCGTTGCCAGCTTCGCCGAAATAGTCTTTTGTTGCCCATTTTGACGTTGGCACATTGACCTCGTAATCAGCAGACGCAGCAGCACTCAGAAATAAAGCCCAAGCCATCAGCCCAGCAAGAAAACGCTTTTTCATAGAAAATTACCTCCTCGTTCTTTTCATTAGACGCAAATAATCAACCGGCACTTGCTGCGCTTTCGCCATTTCCCCGGCTCAAATTTTCGATCTGGAGCTGCTCCAGGGCACGGGACCGCACGATCTCCTTCCCGCCGCCAGTCAATGACCGATAGCGATCCAGCAGCACCAACTCATCATCGGACAACACGACAGCCCCGTCAGGCATGGCACCGACGGCGACGACCTCCGTGCGGCCCAGCAGGAAGTCGACGGAACAATCGAGGAAATCAGCAACACGCCCAAGGGAATCAGAGGCCATGGCCTTACCGCCATCCAAATGTGCCATCGTATTTCTACCAAGACCCGCCGATTCGAGCAAGGCTTTCTGAGTCACCCCGACGGATTTAGCGCGACCCCGAATACGCTCGGCTATAAACTGAGATTCGTACATATTGTGACCTCCATGTAAAATCTCCCGATTGGGTGAAATTTTATTGACAATCTCCCTATTTGGAGATATAATATTATTAACAACAACATACAAGCACATTCTACCATATACCCCGGATTTTTTCAACGTTTTTGCACCTTGAAAACTGCACAGGCAGAAGGAAATCCCAAACGAGGAAAACCGCCGCGGATTGCATTGTAAGCCAACGCCGCGCCACCGTCGAGACGACAGAGGCGCGGGAGATACTCAGCGAGAAGGGACGGAAAATGAGTAGGGCGGGAGACACCGGAAGCCACCAGAGGGAAAAAGAACACAACACACATACAGCAGCCCCGGTACCACACCGGGCCGGGGCTGCTTTTCACCCATAGAGAAAGAGGTGATACCTTGATCGCATACAGACCCCCGAGGGACGAGATGCGGACGCGCCGCCTCATGACGGTCGTCGACGGCAGACAGCTGACGCAGACCGACATCAGCAGGAAGCTCCGAGTCCCGCAAACCACCTACAGCAGCTGGGAGCGCGGATTGACGACCCCGCCGCCCAAGCACCAGAAGAAGCTGATCAAGCTTCTGAATCTTCCGAAGGATTACTTCACGAGAGAAGAAGCCGAACCGACCGAAGCAGAGGAGGATTAACCCATGGCAAAGAGACTGAACAAAGGGAAGAAGCAAGCCGACCTGCTGACCGATCAGGATATCGAGCGGGAGATCGAACGGCTGAGAAACAGCGAAGCCGTGAAGCTCGCCCAGGCGGAGCAGCGGTACAAGTACCGCCGCCGCCAGTATTGCTACCAGCTGCGCTGGATGGAGAACCGAGGAGAGCAGCTGATGGCGATGGGCATCAACAGCGTGGAGGACATCGAGAACGGAGCGCTCGACCGGCTGGGGATTGGGGCTGACCCCGATGACGAATAACAACATCGCCGCGATTCGGCAAGAGCTGAAGATTTCCCAGCGCGAGCTGATCGCGCATCTTCCCGACGACATAAACCCCGTCGCCATGAGCTTCATCGAGCAAGGGCGCGTCCTTCCGAACGTGCAGACGATGGCAGCCATGAGCGAAGCCCTCGGCAAAGCGCCGACGGAGATTTACAACGCCCCCGACCTCAACCTCACGCTGGCCGCCTACCCATTCCCGGACATAGACGACCCGGCACCCGAGGAGAGCGCCCCCGGCAGGAAGGGCGACACCAACCGCGGGAGAGGCAAGGAAGGGATGGTGGAACTTCGCTGCTGGGCGAAGGAAGAAGAAAAGCAAATGCTGGAGGCAGCCATGGCGGCCCTCGGATACAGCAGCTACGCAGAATGGTGGCGGGAGAAATACCGCGCCACCCTGCGGGACTTTCAGACGATGCTGAAACTCAAGGAAGGGAAGTGAACCCCCAATGCCCGCTCCGAAGCTATTTCTCTCAACCGCGGATATTTCCGCCGTGACGGGAATTTGCAGACGATCCGCGCAGGATATGATGGCCGTATTTCAGATACGAGGCCAGACCGTGAAAAGCGGGAAGACCAGCCGCGGCCAGCTGGTGGGCATTAACAACTTCGTCCGCTACCTTTGCGAGATGGACGGCGAAGACCCCACACAGCGCAAGAAGGACATCATGGACCTACTCAGAGAGATCAACGGAGGCGAGAGGGTGAAAAAGGACAGCACCCGCCCGGCAGCACCCGCCGCCACCGCTTGAGCAATAAAACCACAAGGAGGACATCACACATGAAGCAAGGCAACATTCCTGATTTTTTCAACAGGGTCGTCGACAGGGTCGGCGACAAGGCGGACGCGGCCCTGGTGGTCGTGAAGAAGGGCGAGGAGATCAGCGTCCACATGAGCGGCATCGGCGAGCTGATGGTGGACCCCAACGCGGTCGCGATCGCGGCAGCCCTGCGCCACCTGCTCGACACCGACATGCGCACCGCCGACAGGATCGGCGCGAAGCGCCTCGAGACGGGTTGCAGCCGGATCACCCGGCAGAGGATGGAGGTCATCGACACCCGGCAGAAGGATGAGGACAAGAACGAACCCCCGACCGACGCGAACGAGTACGGCAGGATGCTGGCAAGGGCGCTCGGCGAGTTCCTCGACGTATTGAAGGACGGCCTCGAAGAAGCGAGCCGCGAAGAATAGGAGGCCGACATGAGCGGAATCTTCCAGGCCGCGGAGAGAGCGGAGAACGACATCAGCACCATCGACGACGTGCTGTACCACCTCGGCGAGATTGCGGATCTGCTGGACAAGTCGAAGACGCGGACCGCCGAGGGTTTGTGCGTCATCCGCGACATGATCGACACCGCGAAAGCGGAAAAGCGGGAGCTGGAAGCGGTCATCGAAAAGGCCAACGCCGAGGAGCGCCGCGCCGAGGAGCGCGGTTATTGGAGGGACGTTTTATGATTCAGCTTCCCGAGATAAAGGTCGACTTCGAGGAGGAGCGGCACATATACACGCTGGGCGGTTTCAAGCTGCCCAGCGTAACGCAGATCATGGAGCCGATGAGCCTGATCCTTTACGCCACGGTTCCAGACAACACACTCAACACGGCAGCCGACCGCGGCACCCGAGTGCATGAGCAGGTCAGCAACTACGTCCTCTACGGCATCGAGGAGACAGACGACGACACGGAACCCTATGTCCACGCCTTCCTCGATTTCCAAAGGGACTTCAACCCCACCTGGCTGGCCAGCGAGTACCGATGCTACCACAAGACCATGCGCTACGCCGGGACGATTGACCTGATCGGCTACATTGACCCGGACGACGACAGCGGAGTGGACGTGGTCGATTTGAAATGCACCGCGGCCTTTCACAGCGTAATGCTGGCCACGCAGATCGGAGCCTACGCGGAGGCACTCAAGAGCCACGGCGTCCCGGTCCGCAACCGCTACGGGCTGCAGCTGCTCAACACAGGTAAGTACAGATTCGAGAGAGTGGACGACGGCTACAAGACCTTCCTCCACTCCATGGCGATTTACAACGCGATGGCCGCAGAGAGGAGGGCATGAATGCCAGGACCACCGAGGATCGACCTGACAGGCAGACGCATCGGGAGACTGACTGCAATTCGTGATGTTGGAAGCGATAAATACAACTACAGATTGTGGGAGTGCCGATGCGACTGCGGGCGCACAGTAACCGTAAACACGAACCGCCTCAATAAAGGCAAGCCAAGATCATGCGGATGCCTACGAAAAGAGGTGGCAAGAGAGAGCTTAAGAAAGCAAGCATACCGACACGGATACTTTGGCACCCGGCTGTACGGAGTATGGAGCGACATGGTCAGGAGAACAGAGGACCCCAACTCCAACTCCTACAAAAACTACGGAGGCCGCGGCATCAAGGTCTGCCCCGAGTGGCGGGAGAGCTTCAAAGCATTTCACGATTGGGCGATGGCCAACGGCTACGACGAAAACGCCCCGAGAGGACAATGCACCATCGACCGCATCGACAACGACAAGGGCTACAGCCCCGACAACTGCCGCTGGGTAAGCATGGCGGTTCAGAACACAAACAAGAGGAGGAAAACCCCATGAAGCACATGAGAACGACGAAGGTTCTCGAACCCGGAGCCTTCAAGATCGACGACACCATCGCCTTCACCCTGACCGACGGCGAGACGGTCGAAGCCCTGGCGGTCAGGCAGGAAGGGAACGACACGGTCTTCATCACCGTGGATTGCTTGCGCAAGGAATACCCGCTGATTGACAGCTACGGTAAGTACACCGGCTACGAGAACAGCAGCCTCCGAACCAAGCTCAACGGAGAAATCCTCGACCGCTTCCCCGAGGAGCTGAAGGAGCGCATGGTTCCATTCGAGAACGGCGACCTGCTGCGGATCCCGACTGAACGGGAGATATTCGGCGAGAACCCCTGGGGCGAGAAGGAGCCAGAGAGCGTCGAGCAATTCGAAGCCATGAAGCTGCGGAGGAACAGGATCGCATTTCAAGGCCACAACGGACCGATTGAATGGTACTGGCTCCAGAACCGCTCCGTCAACTCGGCGACCAGCGCGGCGACTGTCAACCTCACCGGCCGCGCCTACCACGACAGCGCGTCGCACTCGAGTGGCGTCCGCCCGCTTTTCAAAATCCACAATCCGTGAATCGCGCCCCTTGCAGGGGCGCTCACCATAGCGATCAACAGAAAACACAGGAGGAAATCACATGGAAGAACAGGCCCTCACCCCGACGGAGATCACGCAGGGCACCAACCCCACCGTCGAGCAGCAGCTGGAGCAGAGCGGCCAGCTGGCGGTCAAGACCGCGAAGGAACTCACGATCAGCAGCCAGGACGACTACGAAAAGGCGGGGAAATACCTCGTCGGCATCAAGACCCGCACGAAGCAGATCCAAGACTACTGGAAGGGACCCAAGGACGCGGCCCACGCCGCCCACAAGGCCGTGGTGGACCGGGAGAAGCAGATGCTCGCCCCCTTGAAGGAAGCGGAGAAGATCATCAAGGGCACGATGCTCAACTACCAGGCCGCCGTCGAAAAGGCCCGGCGGGAGCAGGAAGAAGCCGCCCGCCGCCAGCAGCAGCAGGAAGTGGACCGGCTGATCAACCAGGCAGCGGAGGCGGGAGCCGCCGGTGACGCGCAGGGCGAGGCCATCGGCATGGCGATGGCTGAGATGGTCAACGACATGCCCGCCACCGCACAGATGGACACGCCCAGCGCCGCGGGAACCTCAGTGCGCAAGAGCTGGAAAGCCCGGGTGACCGACGCCGCCACGGTTCCGGCCTACTTCAACGGGCTGGAAATCCGCACCATCAACATGGCCGCGCTGAACAACATCGCCAAGATGACGAAGGGCAGCGCGGTGATTCCCGGAATTGAGTTCTACCTCGATTCGCAGATATCAGCGAGGCCGTACTAATGAACCCCGGAGATCGGTACGGAAAGCTGACAGCAATCCGCTTTGAAAGAAACGGAAGCCACAAAAACAAGTTCTGGCTTTTCAGATGCGACTGCGGACAAGAGTGCATTAAACGAGTCGGTGATGTTACAAGCGGACGAACGACCTCGTGCGGATGCATTAGGAGCGCCGTAGCCAGAACAAGCCACATGAAACACGGTGAGTTTATCGACAACAATCACCACAAGCTGTACTGGATTTGGGTCGCAATGAAGCAACGATGCGAGAACCCAAACAATAAACGGTTCGACCGCTACGGAGGCCGTGGCATCAAGGTCTGCCCAGAGTGGCGGGAGGACTTCGCGGCCTTCCGAGATTGGGCGATGGCGAGCGGGTACAACGACACGCTCTCCATTGATCGCATCGACAACGACAAGGGCTACAGCCCCGACAACTGCCGCTGGGCTGATGCAATAACCCAAAGGCACAACCAAGCTCGAAACACACAGAGAGGAGAGACAACATGGAGAGCTACAACAACGATGACATGATCATCGCCAACCCCTACGCCGTATCGAAAGCCCCGACGGACATGATGCCCGACCAGCAGCGCCACGAGAGCGGAAACGCCCTGGCGGCCAACAGCGAAGCACGGGCGATCGCAGCGGTCAAGGCGCAGGTCATCATGGCGAAGCAATTCCCCCGCGACCCCGCCTACGCCATGAGCCGCATCCTGGAGGAGTGCAAGCGCCCGACCCTTGCGGAACACGCCGTCTACAGCTTCCCCCGAGGGAAGGAAACGGTCAGCGGCCCCAGCATTCGGCTTGCAGAGGTCATGGCCCGCAACTTCGGTAACATGACCTTCGGATACGAGGTGCTGGAGCGTCGCCCCAGCCAGGGCAAGAGCCTCGAGAGAGCGGGCAGCTCGATCATCCGCGCCTACGCCTGGGACTTGGAGACGAACCTCCTGATCGACCGGCAGTTTGAGGTCAAGCACTGGCGCACCACTAAGAGCGGAGGCTACGCCATCACCGAGGACCGCGACATCTACGAGCTGGAGGCGAACATGAGCGCCAGGCGAATCCGCGCCTGTATCCTGCAGATGATCCCCGGCGACGTCACCGACGCAGCCGTGGCAGCTTGCAGGAAGACGGCCAGCAGCGGCATCATCGAGATGATGAAGAACCCCGAGAGCCGCTCGAAGCTGATCGGCCAGATGCTGCGAATTTACGCGAAGATGGGCGTCACGCAGGAAGACCTCGAGGATTGCCTCAACGCGAAGGCCGAGAACTGGACCGCCGACACGATGCTGAAGCTCAAGGAAATGAAGAACAGCATCGAGGACAACACCGTCCCGCTCGGCGAGTATTTCCCGAGGCTGGCCTCGGAGAACCAGAACACCGTCGTCAGCAAGGATCAGGTGAAGAAGCTGATGGAGGCGGCCAAGGCCACCGGCTACCAGGGCAAGGTCAGCCAGGAGCTGAAGAAGATGGGCATCGCCAAGTTTGCAGACGTCCCCGCCGCCCGCTTCGACGAAGTCATGCGGATGATTCAGAGCTTTGGCTTGCCCGCGGACGAAGCCCCGGCAGGGCAGCTCGAGCCGCCCGCGAACGACGACGCGCCGCCGGAGCTTGACGCGCCCCCGACCGACGAACCGCCGCTGCCCTTTGAGGAGCATTAACCCGAGGCACATGGCCGGCGCGGCCACCCACACCGCGCCGGCCCACGCAGAGAGGAGGTGAAACACAAATGGCAGTACAGCGCCCCATCAAATCCCTTTCAGAGCTGATGGACGGAGGCGTGGAGGAGCGGTTCAACGTCGAGATGGATAAAATCTGGCAGAACGTCCAGGACCCCAACACCGACCCCAAGGCAAAGCGGGAAATCAACATCAAGATCACGGTCAAGCCCAATGAACGCCGCGACAGCGCCGACTTCGACGTGTCGGTGATTGGAAAGCCCGCGCCCTTCAAGCCGCTCTCGAAGACCGTCACCCTCCAGTTCAACGGCGACGGCTCCGTGGTCGCCACCGAGCGCACCGAGCAGATCCCCGGCCAGCAGCGAATGGATGGCACCGAGCAGCCACTCGCGAAGGTCGTCCGCTTTGACAGCAGCACCAACAACTAACCCCAAGAGAGGAGAAACACAATGGAAGGATTCTTCAACGGCAGCAAAGAGCTGGCAGAATTCCTCGTCGATCAGGGCGCGGTCGCACAGGCCGCGCACGACAGCCTCGACCGAGGCAAGGAAGACATGGCCCGCCAGATCAAGGAAATCGGCGGCATTCCGCACCGATGGGACATTCACAAGATGATGTGGGTCCCGACGGATGTGGTCGTTCCCCCGGACCCCCCGATGCCCAAGGCGCTGGAGTTCTTCACGCTCAGCGGCCTGATCGACTACATCAACGAAAACGTGGAGGGCACGATCCCGACCGACGGCACCCGCCTCATCCTGCAGGTCGTCGACCACAGGACGGTCAAGCTGCTTACGCAGCCCACGCAGCACCAGCGGCAGCGTTACACTGTCGCCTACGCCCAGGCCCACACGCCCGAGATCACCTTCGGACGGTACATGGACACCGACGCTTTCTGCACCGAGCTGCTCTCGAAGTTCATCGAGACGGACGCCCGCAAGACGCTCTTCCAGGTGGCCAAGAGCATGGTGAAGGAACAGACCGCCACCGTCAGCGACGATGGCGTCGGCCAGCAGATCACCGTCAAAGAAGGGGTCAGCATGGCCACCACGGTCAACTTCCAGAACCCGGTCCCACTCCGGCCCCGGCGCACCTTCAGCGAGGTGGAGCAGCCCGAGAGCATCTTCACGCTCCGGGTGAGCAAAGACGGAGAGGTCGCGCTCTTCGAGAGCGACGGCAACGCTTGGAAGATCGAGGCGGTTCACAGCATCCGCGACTTCCTGGCGCAGCTGATCGAGAACCCCGCGGTCACCGTAATGGCATAACCGCCCGGCGGGAGGAGGCAAACACAGCCTCCTCCCGTTCGCCACAGGAAAGAGGTGAAGCGGAAGTGGCCACCGGGAAACGATATTACTGGATGAAGCTGCGGGACACCTTCATGCGAAGCGACGCCGTCGATTTCCTCATGGGGCAGAAGGACGGAGCAAACTACGTCGTCCTTTACCAGATGCTCTGCCTTATGACCATCAACACCGACGGGCGGTTTTCACGAACCATCGGCGAGGTGATCATCCCCTACGACGTGGAGAAAATACAGCGAGATTGCAAGTATTTTTCAATCGACACCATCAGGATCGCGCTCGGACTTTACCAGCGCCTTGGCCTCATTTACGAAGACCGGGACGGGACCCTGGTGCTTTCCAACTACAAGGACATGATCGGCAGCGAGACGGACTACGCCAAGCAGAAAAGGAACCAGCGAGGAAACCCCGAGCTGCTCCCCGACTGTGGACAATGTCCACCCATTTGTCCACCCAATGTCCACGAAAACGTCCACACAGAGATTAGAGATAAGATATTAGATACAGATAGTAATGGTGTAGGTGGTAATAATATAGATTCTTTGGAAGATAACGATGGTAGTACAGACATAGAGAACCCCTTCGGCGACACCGACGGACCGAGGCCAGACCCCAACACCCTGGAGATTTACGCAGCCAACAACCTGCGCAGCGTAACCCCGTACAACCTCGCGGAGCTTGTGTCATACCGCGACGACAAGAAGCACCCGCTCCCGGAGGAGCTGATCCGCTACGCCATCGACCTGGCATGCGGAGCGGGCAAGCCCTTTTACAACTACGTCCACGGGATCCTCGAGCGCATGATCGCCCAGGACATCCGCACGATCGGCGACGCGAAAGCCGCGGAGGCAGAACACGCAAAGCGGAAGCAGGAACGACAGAAGCAGCAGACCGCACCGACCGCCGCCGCGCCCGAGACGTTCGGCGACTTTTACTGAGGAGGACAGCATGGCAGCTATGGGAACTATCGCACTTTTGATCTACGCCGCCGCAGCGTTCGCCCTGGGCTGGTTTTTCAGAGGCGACCACGAACGAGCAAAGGAGGCGCAGCGCAATGCCAATGACAATCGCTGAGTACGTCCAGCAGCAACTGGAGGAGGCCAGCAGAAACAACTTCAGCAACACGGAAGCGGAGATGGCCGTCGTCGGCGGCTTTCTCCGCAAGGGGAAACAGAACAAGGGGAAGCTCGTGCAGCTGCAAGCAGAGGATTTCACCGACGAAAACGTCCGAAAGGTATTCTCCGCGATCAAGGCGGCAGCGGCGAAGGGACACGACCCCGACCTCGTAACCACCGACGCGACATTCGCGCAGATGTACCCAGAGGAGGCGGGCCACCTCGCGAAGGTCATGCTCGAGTGCGTCGAAGTGGGCACCCCGAGCTACATCGACGATTACATCAGCATCGTCAAGCAACTTTCAACCCGGCGAAGAAGCATCGCCATGGTGGACGATATCGCCGCCAAGTTGAAGGATCCGCGAAACGACGTAAACGACGTGGTCGAGCGAATGCGCCAGCAGACCGGGCAGATCGCCGCCAGCACCCACACGTGGGAGAGCATGACCGACCTGCTGATCGCCACATTCGAGAAGCTGGAACAGCGAGCAAAGGGCGGAGAGAAAAGCGTCACCACCGGCATCCGCAACATCGACGCGCTGATCGGCGGCTTCTACCCCGGCGAGCTGACCATTATCGGAGCGCGGCCCGCCGTCGGCAAGAGCGCCTTCGGAGTGAATATCGCGCTGGCAGCGGCGAGGGACGGCATGAAGGTCGGGATTGTATCCAGGGAGATGACGAACATCCAGCTCGGCCAGCGTATACTCGCCTACGCAGCCAACCTCGACGGCATGAAGCTGCGCAAGGCGAAGATGGAGGAGGAAGACTGGGACGCGCTCGCTGAGGGAATGAGCCTCATGTCCCCGCTTCAGATCGACTTCATGTTCACGGCCAACACCGTCGAGGATTTGAGGATCGAGGTTCAAAAGAAGGTGGAGAAAGGCGAGCTGGACCTGCTGATCGTCGACTACCTCCAGCTGATGCGGACCGTTCAGCGATTCCCCGCGGAGCATTTGAGGGTCGGCTACATAAGCCGTGCCTTGAAGGATATCGCCCTCGACTTCCAGATCCCCGTCGTGGCCCTTGCGCAGGTCAGCCGCGACACGGACGGCCAGATGCCATCTTTAAAAAGTTTAAAGGACTCAGGTGCCATCGAGCAGGACGCGGACGGCGTAATCTTCCTGCACAGACCGACCAGCGCAGACGACCCCTACGTGGACAAGCGCGACCGAGACGCCTTCCACGACTACAAGAAACGCGGCTACACCTACATCTGCATCGGCGTGGCGAAGCAGCGCCAGGGCACCGTCGGCCAGGCTTGCGTCCTATTCGACAGCAAGCACATGCGCTACGTCCAGATCGCCCGACAGGAACCGAACGGAGGAAACACCAATGAGCAAAAACCAAACCGAGGCCCGGCAGCCGACAACCCCGAGTGGCAAGGGGAGCAGCTACATCTTGGCTATTGACCCCGGCAACACAGAATCCGCCTACGTCCTCGTCGGAGCGGACGACCTCAAACCATGGGAGTTCGAGAAGATCGAAAACCACCGGCTCCTGCAGTATATCTTCGACCTGCGAAACCGACTGACCGAGGGCGAGAGCATCGAAGCGTTCGTGATCGAGCGGGTGGCCTCCTACGGGCTGGCCGTCGGGCGGGACGTATTCGAGACGTGCGAGTGGATCGGGCGATTCACTCAATGCATCCACAGCAACTACGGCAGAGAACCGGATTACATATATCGCAAAGAGGAGAAACAGATCATCTGCGGAGATTTGAAAGCGAAGGACAGCAACATCCGGCGGGCACTCATCGACCGATTCGCCCGGCACGACCTCAAGAACGGGAAGGGCACCAAGAAGAATCCCGACTGGTTCCACGGTTTCCACGCCGACTGCTGGGCCGCCTTCGCGGTCGCCACAACCTGGGCAGACAAAAAGCAATCCACACCAACCGACAGCTGAGAGGAGGAAACACACCACATGGCCACACAGATCATTTCACAGGCGATCATCCGGCACCCGGACGACCCAAGCGTTCAGCTGAGCATCGTCAAGGCGGAGATCGACAAACAGAGCGCGGAGCGAAACGCCCAGCAGGAAGCCTTGATCCAGACGCTCCGCAAGGACATCACCGCGAACACCGCCTACATGAAGCAGGTGCGGACCTCGCGAAACCGATTCCTGGCCGCGGAGCTGAAGAAGTACAGGAAGCGCGACTGGCGGGCAACCTTCGCTGACATGGGCCACGCGATCACCGGACCGCTCCTCGTCGGCTGGGCGCTCTTCTGGCTGGCGGGCGAGAAAATCGGCCTCTGGATTCTGAACACCGGGCACACCGATAAGAAGATGCCGACGCTCACCCCGAGAGGCTACAGGGTCTATTTCGCCATAACGCTCCCGCTGAACGCATGGCTCTGGTACATCGCCGTGAACAGGCTCATCGCCTATATTCACTATCTCAACGGATAGAACCGCCAGGCGGCACCCGCCGCACGGCGAGCGAATGAAAAATCACACACAGGAGGAATCACACATGACGAACACAGCAGCCGCCCTGCTCGCCAAGATCTGCGAGGCGAAGGGCATCGACCTGGACGCGAAGCTGAAGAAGGACGTGGACACCGTCCTCGGGCTGATTACCGACGAGCTGGTGGAGGAGGGCGTGGCCGGGAAGCTGGCCGCGCTGGAGAAGCGCCTCACCGAGATCAACAGCAGGTACCGCGACGCCGTGAACGAGCTGGCGAAGCGGATCACCACAGCCAACGGCAAGATGAACGACCTGGCCGACGCCGTGGAAATGCAGCGCCGCGCAGTGGAATCGCTGGTCGGCAGAGAGGGCCGACGCTACATGCTGCCCGACCGATACGAGAGGGCACAGGCAGCCCGCGACCTTTACGCAGGGATGCTCGAGGATTCGATGCGCAGCCTCGACGAAGACACCCGGCGGGATCCTGCGATTATCGCCAACTGCATCGAGGCGGCCAGCCTGGTGGCCTGGCGCTACATCGACGGCCCCCGGCCCCCGGTCAACCCCGAGGACAAGGCAAAGGACTTCCCAGGCTTGCGCGTGAGGCCCGAGTACAAACGAACAGAGAGGAGGCCGTGACAGAGATGACAGCAAAGACAAAGACGAAAGCACCCGAGGAGCGGATCGTCGTCACCATGACGCGGGAACAGGCACGGGCCGTCATGCAAGCGACGGAACTTCTGGCGCGGCTCCACATCGGCCAGGTTTTCACGATCCCCGAGCTGCTCGGCGACCTCGCGGCCAGCGATTACTGCGACCGGCGCGACAGGTCCAAGGAAGCCTTCGAGCTTGGAATCAAGATACTGCTCGGCACGAACATCTACGGGCAGCCGGACGTCGAGACGAAGAACATCTGGCACCAGCGCTGCTGGGCGGTTTACGCGACGATCCGCCACGCGCTGGCTTGGCACGACAACCCTGAGGGGAACTTTTGGAGCGTTGCTTTCGACCAGCCTGTCCCCTACGGGGAGCCGATGCCCAAGTGCGAGATCACGACGACCGAGGAGGAGTGACGGAATGGGACAGAAAACGAAGATCGACTGGTGCGATTCCAGCTGGAACCCGGTCACCGGTTGCCGCCACGATTGCACCTACTGCTACGCCCGCGGGATTGCGCGGCGGTTCGGAGGAAAGCACACCGAGAGCGGCGAGCTGCACGTCCTGGACCAGCCGATGCACCGCACCGAGGAGATGGGCGACGGGCTGCAGCGAGTCGGCCCCATCAACCCCTACCCCTTCGGCTTTGAACCGACGCTGCACCGCTACGCACTGAAGAAGCCGCAGGGCTGGAAGAAGCCGCGCTCCATATTCGTCTGCTCGATGGCCGACCTTTTCGGAGAGTGGGTCCCGGACGGGTGGATCGAGGCGGTTCTGCAAGCATGCAGATCCGCACCCCAACACAGATATATTTTTTTAACAAAAGCCCCAGCGAGGCTTGTCAGATATTCCATCCAACACCCGGACAATTTCCGCGACAGCGATAACTGGCTGTTCGGAACGACCGTCAACACGCCGGCTGGCTTGATACGAAAGGGATTAGACCTCCTCGACATGCGCAGCAGCATCGTGCGGCTTACACGGTTCCTTTCAATTGAGCCGATCTGGGAGGCGTTCGCGGGGAAGGAACTCCGCGACCTCTCGCACTTCGATTGGATCATCGTCGGCGCTGAGACTGGAAACCGCAAGGGCCGGGTGAAACCTGAGAAGGAATGGGTTAACACCATCGCAGAGGAGTGCGCAGAGAACGGCGTCCCCATCTTCATGAAGGAATCGCTCCGCGAGATCATGGGCGCGGATTTCCGGCAGGAATACCCGTGGCCCACCGAACAGGCGAAGAACTGCGGCATTTGCAAATGGCTTTCAGGCGATTACACGATGGTCTGCTGCAACGGCGACAGCCCGCGCTGCGCTGACTTCGTAAGCGCCACTGACAGCTGCGAGCATTGGGAAAAGCAAGAGGGACCGAGGAAGAAAATCGACTGAGGAGGTACAGAGGGACGATGGGCAAAACGTCAATGAAGCGGTACAACACCCGCGACGCAGCCAAGGCCACCGGGCTGAGTGAAAGCGTATTCACCAGCTACGCCAGCGCCAACGGGAAAAGCAGCAAGGAAGGGTGGACCATCCTCGAGATCGTGGAGGTCTACGAAGCGCCCAGACGGCACCGCAAGTGCCGCCCGGCGAACGAGAGCGCGGTCGCGGAGATCAAGGCCGCGCTCCTGGCTTTTGGAATCACGCTCCCGACCGACAACGTCAGCATCGAGGACATCATCCCCGAGGAAATGGAGGCGGTCGGATGAAGACCAACAGAGAGATCGCGCTGACCAGGAAAATCCTGATCGAGCTGACAGGCGACGACGGCGGCCGCGGATGGATCCCCGGCCTCGACCCCAAACGCCCCGGCAAGGCAGCGCGGGTCGTCTGGTCCAACGGCGGAGGCTGGGACCACGTCTCGGTCAGCTGGGAGAACCGCTGCCCGACCTGGGAGGAGATGTGCAGGGTCAAGGACCTGTTCTTCTACCCCGAGGAGTACTGCGTGGAATACCACCCGGCGCAGAGCGAATACGTCAACCATCACCCCTACTGCCTCCACATCTGGCGGTATCAGCAGCCCGGAATGCCAATGCCGCCCAGCTGGATGGTCGGCCCCAAGAGAGGACAGGACAGGGAAACGGTGAGGAACGAGGGCATACAGGCGCTGCAGCACTATGAGGACTGCGAGGGCTGCGTCAGCAGGAAGGCCGCGGAGAGCGCAGCCATTGAGCTGCTCAAGGAGACGATGATCACGAAGCGACTCCCGTCATTTGACAGTGTCCGCAAAGCTATGCGCGGCTCACCGAGGGTGCGACCTTCAGACGAACGGAAGGAGGCAAAGGAATGATTCAGATCGACATGCCAATGCCGAGGAATTGTCTGGAATGCAGGTTTTCATGGGCCGGAGATAGCTGCACATACTGCATTGCACAGTGCTATCACAAGCCGGAGGGCGGTTTTCATCTTCACAAGATCGTGCACACCTACCACAGCCGCAAGGAACAGGAGATATGGCGGGAGGCGAGCTGCCCGCTGATCGCGCGGGAGCCGAGGGTGATGTGCGCGGCAGAGGTCGCAGATTGCCAGGAGGGCGCGGTACTTTGGGTGGAAGAACGGCAAGGCGTGACGTGGAACCTCTTCCCGCTGGAGATTGAAACCAGATCCACGCATCCCGACACAGGAACAGATTACCTGTTCTTCATTGCCTACCATGACATCAGGAAATACGAGTGCAGCGAGTACAACCGGACCTGGCGCTGCTGGAATTCACGCCCGACCGACGCGCAGAGGGAGGCGACAGCATGGCCGATCTGATCAGCCGCCCGAGGCTTTTGAGCCGGAGCGTTCCGTGCCCGCCGAGCTATAACCACGCGGACCCGACGGAAAGCGCGAGTTATAACTTCATCCTCGGTTTTGAAACGGCACGGGCGCAGATTCAAAAGGTCATAGAAGCGGAGCCGACGGTCGACGCTATACCAGTCACGCGCTGCAAGGATTGCCGACACTGTCGCCGCCTCAACGACGACGCCAGCTTTTCATGCAAACACTGGGAAACGGACTTCTACGCGCCGACCTATAACGCCGGCACATACTACTGCGCCGACGCAGAAATTGAAGGGTGATGACGGAGATGCACACCGCAGAGGAGATCAGCGAAGGGCTGGGATGCCTGGTTACCTACCAGCACACCAACTGCCTCACCTGCCCATTTAACCCGCACCCCGGCAGAGAATGGGTCTACGGCTGCGCGAAGGGGCAGCGCGACATCGTAGAGGAGGCGCGGGCATTGTTGCGAACACACAAACCGATGGAGGAGGAGAAACCGACATGAGACATAAGGACATACACCCGTCGGCGCACGGCGCGAACGTTCGCCGATTCCTGGACACGCTCAAGCAGCACGACGGACGAATCACCAGGCAGGAATACAAGACCATCCGAGGCCAGGCCATCGCGGGAGACATCGACGGCGCGGCGAAGGGACTGAACGCGCTCCTGGGCGAGAGAGCCGGGAGCGCGGCACCGTGAAGCGGATAACGCTCGGCAGCCTTTTCGACGGTTCCGGCGGCTTTCCTCTGGCCGGAGCCTTGAACGGAATAATCCCGGTCTGGGCTTCCGAGATCGAGCCTTACCCGCTCCGGGTGACCGCCGCGCGGTTCCCAAGCATGGCGCAGCTCGGCGACGTAACGCAGATCGACGGCAGCAAGATCGCGGCCGTCGACATCGTAACCTTCGGATCCCCGTGCCAGGATTTGAGCATTGCTGGAAAGCAGGAGGGAATCCACAAAGGAACCAGGTCGAGCCTTTTCTTTGAGGCGATCAGAATAATCAGGGAGATGAGAGAACGTGACAAAGCAGCTGGAAGGGCAGCTCGGGATGTTCGGCCCCGGTTCGCTGTTTGGGAAAACGTCCCCGGCGCTTTCTCCAGCGGGGGGGGGTCAGACTTCAGAGCCGTCCTCGAAAACATCGCCCGCGTTGCCGCGAACGGCATATCAATTCCTCGACCTCCGAGGGGCGAATGGGATAATGCCGGATGCGTGGTCAGTGATGAATGGAGTATTGCCTGGCGGGTCTATGACGCTCAACACTGGGGAGTGCCCCAGCGCCGCCGCCGCATCTACCTTGTCGCAGATTTTGGAAGCGAACGCGCCGGAGAGATATTATTTGAGCGCGAAAGCCTGTGCGGGAATTTTGAGGCGAGCGAAAAAGAGAGGCAAGGCACTCCCGCCGATATTGAGGGAGGCGCTGGAGGAGGTGGCGACAGCGTAGCCATTTACGACGCCAGAGGCAACGGAAACGGCGACACAGCGCCGACGCTGATCGGCGACCACCCGCGGAGGGTCAGCGATTACACAGCCCTCTGTGTTGGCAACGGACAGCTCAATCAGATGAGCATGGCCGAACAGGCGAACACGCTGGACTGTATGCACGACCAACAGGCCGTCATTACCAACGGAAAGCCACCGCGGAAATACATCGTGCGGAGACTGACACCGCTGGAGTGCTGCCGTCTCCAGGGTTTCCCGGATTGGTGGGAGGACGACGTGGAGGGCAGCGACACCGCCCGCTACAAGATGTGGGGCAACGGCATCGCGCTCCCGTGCGCCGCCGACGTGCTGCGGAGAATAGCAAAGGAAGTGAGAGCAAATGAAAGAGCGACCGATTCTTTTTAACACCGAGATGGTCCGCGCGATCCTCGACGGCAGGAAGACGCAGACGCGCCGACTGATCAAGCCAGCCCCGCTCGGGCTGCTCTACGAGGACGGAAGCCCAGCCTTGAACCCACCCGTCGAACCCGGCGATATCCTGTGGGTGAGGGAAACCTGGTGCAGCTGGTGGCTTCCTCACGGCGAGTGGAGTTACAGATACAAGGCCACCAGCCCATACGGCAACACAGCTCCCGCCATGCCTGATTCAGACGATGAACCATTCACCATTCCATGGAAACCGTCCATCCACATGCCCAGGTCTGCCGCAAGGATTTTTCTGAGAGTGAAGTCAGTAAAAACAGAGCGACTTCAATCGATAAGCCACGAAGACGTCCTGCGGGAAGGAGTAGCAGAATGTGAAGGAAGGGACCATGGCGAGGATTGCACCTGCGCAGAGGTGAGATTTTCAGAACTCTGGGACAGCACGATCAAACCCGCCGACCTTCCAAGCTACGGATGGGACGCCAACCCCTGGGTGTGGGTGATCGAATTCGAGAGAGAATGGAGGAACAACCCGTGGAAGTAAGAGAGATCGTCAACGCCGACATCAAGGTCGGCGACGAGCTGCAGATCAACAGCTGGGGCGACCGATTCACGGTCGCAGCCGTCGGCCCAGGTCACATACTGGCCAGCCACGGAGAGGAGTACACGATCATCCAGCGGGACCCGACGGACTTCGGACCTTACAACGGGATCCCCGAGGGCGCGATCATATGCGGCCCTGACTTCTGGGTGTTCGGATGGGCACCCGAGAACCCCGAGGATTGGGATGGCGGCGACGGCTACTACGAGATGGACAACCCGGAGTGGCTCAAGCGATACATGGCCGACCTCGAAAGCGGACGAACGGAGGTCTCCATGCGGAGCCGGGAGATGATAGAGCGCCTCGACGTATACCGCCAGGGCGTTCTCGTTTTTGAAACGACATAGGAGGCGCGGCCATGGCACAGGGAAAGCAACGCAGGATCCTCGAGCTGCTGATGCGCCCGGTTTGCATTGTCAAGGGACACCGGCCAGAGGGCGAATCGATCATTCAGACGCGGCTCCCCGAGATCAACTACATCAAGCGATGCGGTCGGTGCGGGCGCTACGTCCTCCATTCACACATCGGGGAGATGACGCTGACAAAGAAGATCGCGCTCGAAACCAAGGCCAGGTACGAACAGACGCTGGAGTACCCGACAGAGGAAACGGAGGCCCGCCATGTATGACTTAAACAGAGTGCGGGCGAATACCGCCTATTATCTTTCACAGGGAAGATGCCCGCGGTGCGGAGGCAAGCAGCCCGTGGAGCCGGGACTGAAACGCTGCAAGCAGTGCGGCATCAAGGAATCCCAGGGCCGAGCGCGGAGGAGGAAACAGCTGGCAGCGACTGGACGCTGCCCCAGCTGCGGGCGGCCACGTGAGGACGCGGAGTTCAAGACCTGCCGCCATTGCAGAGGATACATAAGGGATTACTTCGCCGCAAAGAAAAACGAGAAAAAGAGAACGGAGGAAACAGCATGAGCATCAAGACCACCATCACCCAGCAGGAACTGAGCGAGGCGACCGGGCTGACACAGAGCAGCATCAGCGAAGCTCTCCGCGGCATCAAGCCGCTCACATTAGGCCAACGCAGCATCGAGCAGTACGACGTAGGCCGGCGCATCAAGCAGTACGACCCGAAGGAAGCCCTCGAAGCCATCATCGCCTACCTTGAGCGCCGGCGACAGGCCGTTCTCGACGCGACAGAGCGAAAGACCGCGAAGCTGGACAGCCACATCGCCGCGGCGAAGCGGCTTCTGGAGGTGTAGAAGAATGCGGGTTATATTCCTGGACGTCGACGGCGTCCTCAACTCCGACCGAAGCAAGCGACCGGGAGCGAAGCCGACGGGCGGGATCCTCGGCGTCGAGTGGGCGCAGGTTTCCTGCCTCGCGGAGATCGTCCGGCAGACCGGCGCGTTCATCGTGCTGACCTCCACCTGGAAGCAAAGCTGGGGCACTTCGTGGCAGCCGGGAACCCTCCGCTACCTGATCGACAAGCTGCGCCAGCACAACATCGAGATCATGGGCTTCACCACTGAGGACACGCCGCCCGAGCGCGGGAAGGGCATCCGGCGCTGGCTGGAATACCACGGCCCCGTCGAAGGGTGGGCGGTTCTGGATGACGACACATTCCCGGACTACGATGAGTACGGGATCACGCCCAGGCTGATCAAGACAAACTTCTACCGAGGCGGGCTGACACAGGACATGATCGCGCCCACCGTCGAGATGCTGAACAAGAGAGAGGAGACGCCCACATGATCGACTTTGACAAGGAATTCACGACGACCGTCCAGCATGCCCACGGCACCACGAAGATCACGCTGCTGGAATACCCGGACTGCGACGACTGGGCGGAGGTCTACCGGCGGGCGCTGATCACCGCGGGAAAGAAGCGGCAGAAGATCCCGACTTCCGAGTGGATCGACAAAATCCTCGAGGCGAGGCACAGCCCCATCCGGCGGGCCTGGTACAGCTTCATGCTCGAGGATATCCCGAGCAACACGTCGGTCCACTTCTGCCGCCACGTCCACGCCTCCCCCTACGTTTCCAGCTTGCGCAACGACCGGCAGGAATGGACAGACGGCGACAGCGCCCCGCGCTGCGCCCCGGTCCAGATGATCCTCGACGTCAACGCGGAGGAGCTGATGGTCATGGCGAACAAGCGCCTCTGCGCCCAGGCCGCGCCGATTACCCGCGCCATCATGCAGGGCATGGCTGACCTGGCCGGACGCGCCACCCCAGAGATCAAGCGCCACCTTGTCCCGATGTGCATCCGGGACGGCGGTCGCTGCCATGAGATACGCAGCTGCGGACGCTGCCCCCATGCTTGAGATCGGAGGGGGAGGCGACAGGCAGCCGTGAAGAAAACAAACACAATCCCAACCCACAACCCCGAGGGCTACGCAGACCCGACGGCACACGCCGCGCTGACTCCCATCCAGGAATTCCAGGACGAAGCGGACCAGAGGTGCCAACGGCTGATTAAAACTGTTAAAACGACCATAGACCTGGCCGGTTTCGACCTGCTGGCCAGGATTGAGGTCAGAGATCGAAAGACGGGGAGGACCTACAGATGAGCCACGAACCGATGAACCGGGCGGAGCGCAGGAAGCAGGAACGGCAGCAGCGCCGCGACTTTGCAACGCTCCCGGAATGGAAAAAGGCGGAGATCGCGGCCAAGGCCGCCTACGCCTCCAGCCTCGCCAGGAACGGCATCACCGAGGAGGACCTCGACAAGGCGTACAGGCAAGGCATGGCAGACATGCAGAAAAAGTACGTGGCCGAACGGCTGGACTATATGCAGAAGTTCTTTTATTCCGCTTGCGCCATCGCCGCACACAACCTGTTCGGATTCGGGAAGACCAGGGGCGAGCGGCTCCTGGAGGAGACAGAGCGGATCATGACCGAGGAGATCACCACCGAGGACATTCTGAAACGATGCCTCCGGGAGACGAAGATCGACATCATGGAGGGCAACTACACGATTTGAGGAGGCGCGGAGTTTGGAGAGAACACACATCACATTCGGAGGCCCCGGCAGGATTTACGCATCGGACGGAAAGACGCTGCTCGAGATCAAAGAGTGCAGCTTCGAGAACGCGATCACGACCCCGGCACCCGGACCGGCAGGAGACGTCCGCTACCCGATGATCAGCGCGATGGAGCCGATCGAGCTGCACCTGACCCTCAACGACAGGCACCGTCGGCTGTTCGCCGCCATCGTGCTGGGCTGGCGGGCGAAGGGACCCGTCCGCTGGATCAACACGGCGCGGGCCATGAAGATGACGCGCATCAGGAAAAAGAAAAAGAGGAGTGAGCTGTTTTGAATATCAAGCTGGATCCCGGCGCTTACCCGCCCTTCCGCGTCCACCCCACGGACGCCGGGCTGGATATCCGCGCCATGCACGACGGGCTGGTCCGATCCGGCCAGTCGCACACCTTCAGAACCGGCGTCCACGTCGAGCTGCCGCCGAACACCGCGGGCCTTTTCGTTTCCAAGAGCGGACTGATGATGAACCACGACATCACAACGACAGGCTTAATCGACGAAGGTTTCTCAGGAGAGATTCTGGTGAAGCTATTCAACCACGGAATGGACGACTACAACGTTCACGCCGGCGACAGGATCGGCCAGCTCGTCATCATGCCCGTACTCTACGAGCCGATCCAGGTCGTGGACACCATCAAGAGCGGAGAGAGAGGCGAAAACGGATATGGAAGCTCTGGCAGATAAACTCAATATGACCTGCCCGATATGTGGGAAGCGGTTTCACTTGAAACCGTCCAAAGCAAAGGCAGACAACAACCATTACTGCTCAAGGCCCTGCCATAACCTTGCTAAGAAGGAATATCAGAAGGGAAGCGGCAACCATCAATACGGCTTGAGAGGACCGCTGAACCCAACATGGAAGGGAGGCACGAGATTATCGAGCTACGGATACAAGCTTGTTCAGTGCCCAGACCACCCGTTCGCCTGGAAGAAAAGCGGATACGTTTTCGAACACCGACTTGTTGCAGAGAAATACCTGCTGACAGACGAGAACAGCGTCACCATCAACGGCAAAAGATACCTTTCACCTGACTACGTTGTCCACCATATCAACGAGGACAAGTTGGACAATCGCGTGGAGAATCTGGCTGTAATGACGGAGCTTGAACACCAGAAGATACACGGGAAAGAAAAGGCGAAGCACCAAGCACATGATACCGCTGGAAGATTCAGCGCGACTGGAGGGATGACTTATTAACCGCGTAATCATGATCGGAAACTTAGCCAACGACCCCGAGGCGTTCACCACCCAGAACGGCGTGAGCCGTTCGACCTTTCGACTGGCGGTCCAGAGGAAGTACGCCAACGCCCAGGGCGTGAGGGAGGCCGACTTCTTCACAATCGTGGCCTGGCGGGCCTCCGCGGACTTCTGCAACCGCTACCTGACCAAGGGCAGGAAGGTGGCCGTCGAGGGCAGTCTGCAGACCCGGAGCTACGACGCCCAGGACGGCACCAAGCGCTACGTCACCGAGATCAACGCGGAGAGCATCGAAGCGGTCGGCGGCAAAGCAGAGGGCAACGGCAGCGCCGGAGGAAACGGAAACGGAGGCAGCGACCAGCAGCGCCAGCAGCATGGAGGGAATGACGCGCCGCCCGACTACCCGGCACCGCCCACGAGCGGAGAGTTCCAGGAAGTCGAAGACGACGAATTACCATTCTGATTCCCAGGAGCGGAAGCCGGACCCACATGAACGACACAGAAAGCGGGGAGCGTTGAGAGGACATGCAGAAAGAAGCCGTCAAGCAGATGCTGCAGAGCTACCGGGAGGACAAGGCCCGATGCCAGTATCTCGAAAACGAGATCCCGCAGCTGGAACACATGGCCGATGTTTTGAAAACCGAGATGGTGGACGACGCGGTCAATATCACACAGGTTATTTCAGACATGCCCCGCGGCACCTCGATCAGTGACCCGACCGGGAGGCTGGGCGCTCTCTTCGCCGCGGGGTACACCCCGGACCACATAAGGCAGGTGGAAGCGCAGATCAGAGCGAAGCGCCGGGAACTGGCCAGCCGGCAGATTACCGTCGTGCTGGTGGACTCGGCGATGGGCGGGCTGACCGACCGGGAGCGGTTCGTCGTGAAAAGCAAGTACATCGACGGAATGTTCTGGCGGGAGATCGGCGAAGCCTACGAGAAGAAGTTCAGCCTCCCCTACGGGAAGACTTCGCTCAAGCGGATATCGGACGACGCGCTCGACAAGATATGCCGCATCATGGCCTAAAAATGGGGAGTGACCGTTTTTGGGCCGATTTTGGGCCGTTTTTGGACCGCTTTCGACACTTGCCACCCCGGAAATTTTGTGCTACAATTCAGACTGTCGAGAGACGGGACGGGCGAGCAGCCCTTCCAGCCCGACCGGCACCTTCATCACCCCCAGGGGGAACCACCCCCCACCATAGAGCAGCCAACAGGCCGCCGGCTATCCTCCGCGCGATCGCGCCGCCACCGAGGAAGCCCGGAGCCTGGGGCTGCTTTTTCTTTGCCCCAAATACTATATGTATTTATATATATAATATTATTGGTGTATGGGTGTGTATGATATAACGTATAGATAAACATAAGGCAGGGAGAGAGAGGAGGCGACGAAAGCCCAGATGGCCAAACCGACAAAAAAGCGAAAGGTCAAGTGGAACGGCGAGACGATCAACGAAACGACCTCCTCCTCTCCTTCACCGACAGAGACAGACACAACGGAGACAGGGACGGAGGAGAACAGGATCACCTTCGACCCGCTCGCCCCATTGATCGACACCCACGGCATCGACGCGGAGCTGGACTTCGACCTCTCTGATTTTCAGATATTCGATAACGACACGGGAGGATTTCTCGACGAATCGAGAGCGCAAAAGCGGATCCTTCAACCGCGCATCGACGTCCGGGATATTTCCCACAAGGTCCTCTACGAGAGCGCGGAGAAATTCGCCCAGCAGATCGACCTCCGGGAAAACGCCCGGACCTTCGCCTGGGTCTCTGGGAACTTCATCTTCGGAGACATCGTCGAAGCCCTCGTCGCCACCAGGAACATGTTCCCCCGGAAAATTCATATTTGCAGTTTGAGCATTTCACAGGAAAACATCGACAGCCTCAAAAACGTGATGATTTCCTGCCCCGAGCTGGAGAAGCTGACCATCGTCCTCTCCGGCTATTTTTATTCCCACGAAAAGTACGGCCTCGTCCCCTATATGTACCAGGAGCTGGACGACGACGAAAACCGGGTCCAGATCGCCTTCGGAGGCTACCACGCGAAGGCCATCGCCATAGAAACCATATACGGGAACACGCTCACCATCCACGGCAGCGCCAATCTCCGCTCCAGCAACAGCATCGAGCAGATCATGGTCGAGCGCGGACGGGATCTCTACGAATTCAACGCAGCCATCATCGAGGAGATCGCCTCGAAGTTCGGGACCATCAACCACAACGCCCCGAGAAACCAGTTCCACCGAATCGAGGGCGAGGAGGCATGGCGGACCATTCAGAACATCACAACTGACACCGTCGAAAACACCGAGGGAGGGATTTAATCCATGGCAAGCGGAAGTGCATCGGCCAACAGGAAAGCTGGCAAGCGCGGATTCAGAGCCGCACGGACACGCGCCCAGGGCCGCCGTGAGGTGGCGAGGGCGAGAGCCTACACCCGGAGCAAAGGCGTCCTCATGCCCTTTTAAAATTCGTTAAAATCAGCGAGAGGAGGGGATGAAGGATGCCCCGCGAAGGAAGGCCGGAAAACCTCATCCCCACCACCCAACGAAGCCCGGAAGAAGTAAGGGAAAACGCGAGGAAGGGCGGCATCAAATCAGGGGAGACTCGGAGGCGGAAAAGGGACACGAAACAGACGGCGAAGCTGGTGCTGGAGCTGATCCCCACGCTCCCCCCTCAGACGCAGCTCTCGCTGGCGAAGATGGGACTGGACCCCGAGACGAAGCCCGACGTCCGGCTGCTGGCCATGCTGCAGCTGGCGCAAAAGGCGATGAACGGCGACTTCAAGGCCATCGAGATGCTGCTGGAGTACGGCGGCTACCTCGATGCCCGGACGCAACTGGACCGGGAACGCTTGAAGCTGGAGAAGGAGCGGATGCAGCTCCAGGCCCAGCACCAGGGACCGACCGACACGCGACCGATCATCGACGACGCGCGGCCCACGGAGGATGAACCATGAGCGGGCGCGGGGTTTCGACCTACAGAAACATGAGCCGCGCCTTCTGGGACCTTTACGACGACTTCAAGGCAGACGGCCACAGCGAGTACTGGCTCAAGGGCGGGCGCGGCAGCACGAAGTCCTCGGCCATATCGCTGATGATGATAATGGGCATACTGCGGGACCCGGACGCGAACGCCATCGCCTACCGCCGCGTCGGAAACACCTGCAAGGATTCAGTCTATGCCCAGCTTGGCTGGGCGATATCCGTCCTCGGGATTTCGCACCTTTTCAAGTTCTACCGCTCCCCACTCGAGATCGTCTATATGCCCACCGGGCAGAGGATCCTCTTCAGAGGCGCAGACGACCCCATGAAGTCGAAGTCGATCAAGCTCGACCGAGGCTACTTCAAGTTCCTGTGGTTTGAGGAGCTGTCCGAGTTCCGCGGGATGGAGGACATCCGCGTCATCAAGCAGTCGGCCTTCCGAGGCGTCGAGCGAGGCGTGACATTCTACAGCTACAACCCGCCTCGCAGCGCACAGGCGTGGGTGAACGCGGAGGGAATGAAGCACATCGAGGAGCGGCTCGTTCACGAATCGACCTACCTCGACGTCCCCCGCGACTGGCTGGGCGAGCAGTTCCTGGCCGACGCAGAATCGCTGCGAAAGACCAACTATCGCGCCTATGAAAACGAATACCTCGGGAACATCACGGGCACCGGCGGCCAGGTCTTCGACAACCTGGAGCTGCGCACGATCACCGAGGAGGAGATCGAGGCGCTCGAGGACTTCCACAACGGCCTCGACTTCGGCTTCGCCGTGGACCCGGACGCCTTCACGCGCTGGGGCTTCAGCAGGAAGACCCGGCGGCTGTTCGCCATTCGGGAGTACTACGGCAGCCAGACCCTCACCGACACGCTGGCCTCGAAGGTCAAGCAGCTGGGGGAGAGCGAAGTCGTCTACGCGGACAGCGAGGACCCGCGGATGATCGCGGAGCTGCGGCAGCGAGGCGTCAGCGCCGTCGGCGTTAAAAAGGGACCTGGCAGCGTGGAACACGGCATCCGCTGGCTGCAGAACCTCGGAGCCATCGTCGTGGATCCGGCGCGGACACCCAACATCGCCCGGGAGTTTCGGCTGTACGAATACACGAAGGACCGGCAGGGCAACTTCCTGCCCGACGTCCCCGACAAGGATAACCACACCATCGACAGCTGCCGCTACGCCATGCGGCCCGTCATGGACAACGAATCGATGTCCGCGCCGCCGCCCGATTACGGGAACGACCGGGAAAGCTACTGGAGGTGACACAACCCATGCCCAGCGCGATGAAGGAATACGGCGCGATCGGCCAGCGGAGATACGCGGGTATATTCTCCGAGGAGTTCCTGCGGGAGCTTCAAGGGAAACGGGGAATCGAGATATACAGGGAAATGAGCGAGAACGACGACGTCTGCGGCTCCATCCTCTACGCCATCGAGGCACTCATTCGACAGGCCACCTGGGAGGTGCGCCCCGGCGGAGACACCGACAAAGACCGGGAGGCCGCTGAGTTTGTCCAGAGCTGCATGGACGATATGCAGGACACGTGGAGCGACACGCTCTCGGAAATCCTGACCTTCCTGCGGTTCGGCTGGAGCTACCACGAGATCGTCTACAAGCGCCGGACCGGCAACGTGAATGACCCGCGGCAAAAGAGCAAATACACCGACGGGCTGATCGGCTGGCAAAAGCTCCCCATCCGCTCCCAGGAGACGCTGTTCAGATGGGAGTACGACGACAACGACAACCTCACCGGCATGACGCAGATGCCCCCGCCCCGGTTCCAGATGTGCACTATCCCCATCGAAAAGGCGCTGCACTTCAGAACCAAGAGCGTGAAGAACAACCCCGAGGGCCGCTCGATATTTAGAAACGCCTACCGGGACTGGTACTTCAAGAGGCGCATCCAGGAGATCGAGGGCATGGGCATCGAGCGCGACCTCGCCGGCTTGCCCGTCATGTGGACCCCCGAGGGCATGGACCCGTGGAACCCGGCGAATGCCATGCTGCGGCAGCGGGCGGAGGCCATCGTTCGGAACGTCCGCCGCGATTCGACCGAGGGCCTCGTGCTTCCCTTCGGCTGGGACTTCAAGCTCATGTCCTCCGGCGGCACCCGGCAGTTCGACACGAACAAGATCATCGAGCGGTACGACACGCGCATCGCCATGACCGTCATGGCCGACTTCCTGCTGCTGGGCCACCAGAACGTCGGCAGCTTCGCATTGAGCAGCGACAAGACCCGGCTGTTCAGCATGGCCCTGGGCAGCTACCTCGACATCATCTGCGAGGTTTTCAACGGCCAGGCCATCCCCCGGCTGATCGGAATGAACGCCGACCACTTCAAAGGGATCACCGAATACCCAGAGCTGACCCACGGCGACGTGGAGACGCCCGAGCTGAAGGACCTCGCGGCCTACCTCAAAGAGCTGACCGGCGCAGGCATCATCATGCCCGACGAGGAGCTGGAAGCCTACGCCCGGAAGATCGCCAACCTGCCCGAGCGCCTGGAGGACACGCAGTTCGACCGGGAGGCCCGGCAACAGCAGCAGCGCGAAGGGCGCAAGCGCCAGGACGACGAAACCCGGCGGGCGGCCCGGGACAAGGGGCAGAGCATCGACACCGACGACATCGCCGCCGACGAGGACAACCTGGTCGCCCAGGAGGCGAAGAAGCGGCTCGGCAGATAAGCAAAGGATACCACACGGGAGGCGAAGCAGCGAATGGCAGACGTTGACATTCTGGAGCGCCTCTCCTCGTTCATCGATTACGAAAGCCCGCAGCTGACGGAATTCCTCTACGGCTTGTGGGGCGACCAGGCGAACGCCATCACCTACCACGAGCTGCGCGACGCCATCATGGACGGCAGCCTCTCGCTGGAATACCTGCGGGACTGGCAGCAGGACTACAGCAAGTTCATCGTGGAGGCATACAAGCCCGTCGCGGAAAAGGCCATCGCCCAAGCGGCAACCGACCTGCGCACCGAGTACGGCGCGGGCTTCCACGACCCGATGGCCGCGAAGGTGGACAGCTTCATCCAGGAACACGGAGGCCAGCTGATCCGCCAGGTCTCGGTGGAGCAGTATAACGCCGTGAACACGCTGGTGCGACAGGCCGCGTTCACCAACACGATGACGGTCGACCAGCTGGCGCGGGTGATTCGCCCATGCGTCGGGCTGACCACCCGACAGGCGCAGACGACGAAGCACTTCTACCAGAGCCTGGTCGACGACGGCTACAGCCACAAGGAAGCCTACAAGCGGCAGCTCGTCTACGCCGCGAAGGTCCACCGCCGCCGCGCCGCGCTGATCGCGCAGACAGAGCTGGCCTACGCCTACAGCGCCGGCTGGCATGCGACGATCGAGCAGAACGTCGAAGACGGCATCCTCCCGCCGGGCACGAAGAAGGTCTGGCTCACCGCGGAGGACGAAAAGGTCTGCCCCGAGTGCGGGAAGATGAACGGCGAGGCTGTCCTCTGGAACGAACCCTTCAGCAACGGCAGCGACTACCCGCCCGCGCACCCAAACTGCAGATGCCACCACAAGATCGAGTTCGTGGACCTGCTGACGCAGACGCAAATCCACGAACCGCCCGTTGAGCGGGCGCAGACGCAGATCACCGCCGACGGGGAGGATTACGCGGAGGAGGAGTTCACCGAGGCCCACGCCCAGGTGATCGAAGCGCCGGCGGAGGCAACCGGGCAGCAGTACACAATCCGCGCCGCGGAGGAAACGACCGACGGCACCGGCTCCGTCATCGAGCTGGCACCCGGCGCTGGCACCTCGGCAGCCGTAGAAGTTCCAGGAAGGGGCTTGCTTTCTGGCGCGGGTGATGGTATTATGTTGGCGGATTCAAGAGAGATGGCAAACAGCCTCCGCTCTGAACCGAGGACACTCACCCGAAAGGAACAGCGGGAGGTCCGGGAGGCCATCGATAAGATCGAAGCCGACCAGTCGAGGTTCGTATTCGGAAAGACAGGCAAGACGTCCTACAATGACAGCATCGACAAAATCAACGTTCGCGGTGATGTTTTCCCGGACCCGAACGGTAACACCGCCAGAGACAGGATGAGCGTGGAGGCAGCCCTGGCCCACGAATACTACGGCCACCGCGCCAACAGAGGGACGAAGCTCCCGATCGGTTCATGGCAGGACGAAATGAGGGCCAGCTTCACAGCAGCCGTTCACGCCCCAGGACTTACAGATGTTGACCGACAGCTTTTGATGCGCGATGCCATCGACAGAGCGGCGAGCGCAGGCGTCAAGCTGAACATAACAAAGACGATGAGGAGGATTCTGTATGGCTATTAAGAAGCTCACGGAAAAGCAGATATTCTACCTCATGGGCGCTTGGGACCAACACCACCGCGACGGAGACGTGAAACGGAAATGCCCGATCTGCAGAAAGAAGCTAACCGTCACGGACCTGGACAATGGAGCCTACCGAGTGACCTGCGCCACCCCCGAGTGCGTAAATGAAACCTTCCGAGGATTCTGACGACAACCCCCACACCGCCCGATGGGCGGTTTTTTTATGCCCAAATTCAAAACAGGAGGCTCCCGCGATGTACCTTAAAACGTTGAAGATCGAGGACATCATCCCATACGCGAACAACCCGCGGATTAACGACCAGGCGGTCCCCGCCGTGATGGAGAGCATCCAGAAGGACGGATACAGGAACCGTATCGAGGTGGATGAAAACAACGTGGTCCTGGCAGGACACACCCGGCTCAAGGCGCTGAAGAAGCTGGGCTGGACCGAGGTCGAAGTCGAGGTCCACGACGACATGACCGAGGAGCAGAAGCGGGACTACCGCGTCCGCGACAACGCGACCGGCGAGCTGGCCGAGTGGAACTACGACCTGCTCCCCGGCGAGATCGAGGGGCTGGACTTCTCCAGCTTTGACTTTGGCTTCCCGGATGAGATCAGCACCGAGGAGAAAGAAGCGGAGGAGGACCACTACGACCCGCAGCCTCCCGAGGAGCCGACCTCGAAGCGCGGCGACGTCTACCAGCTGGGCCGCCACCGGCTGATGTGCGGAGACAGCACACAGCTCGACAACGTCCTCCGGCTGATGGGCGGCCAGTACGTCGATCTGCTCGTGACCGACCCGCCCTACAACGTCAACCTCTTCGGAGGCGGCATCGATACGAAGGGCAGGACCCACCACGAAGCCATCGCCAACGACTTCTTCAAGGATACCGAGGAGTACACGGCCTTCCTGACCGACGCCTTCAAGGCGGCATTCAGCGTGATGGCCGCCGGCGCTCCGTTTTACGTCTGGTACGCCTCGAAGTACCACACGTCGAACGAGACGGCGCTGATCCGGGCAGGGCTGCCCACCCGCCAACAGCTGATCTGGGTGAAAAGCCAAATCATCCTCGGCCATTCGGACTACCACTGGCAGCACGAACCCTGCCTCTATGGCTGGAAGGAAGGGCCGCACTACTTCACCGACAGCAGGAAAGAGGCGACGGTTATCGACGACGCGAAGCCCCAGGACTTGAAGAAGATGAACAAGGCGGAGCTGCTGGAATACGCGACGGCGCTCACCCTCCAGCGGGAGAACGCCATCACCACCGCCATCCGGGAGGACAAGCCCATCGTGGCCGACCTCCACCCGACGATGAAGCCGATCAAGCTCTTCGACCGCTTGATTCGGAACAGCTGCCCCCAGGGGAAGAACGTGCTGGACCTCTTCGGCGGCAGCGGCACCACGATCATGGCCGCGGAGCAAAACGGACGCCGCGCCTTCGTGATGGAGTTCGAGCCGGCCTACGTCGACACCATCATCGACCGCTGGCAGAAGTTCACCGGAGAGCGGGCACAGCTGATCGCCCAGGCCCATTAATTCAGATTCGAGCCGGGACGGCCCAGACAGCCGCCTCCGTTTTTACCCTTCCCGACCCTCGACGGCGACACCAGACACGGGTCACAGCGAATTAAAATCCGTTAAAACATCATTCGGAGGGAATAGAGCCATGAGCAAGACGTTTCTGGACTATATCGGTAAGACCCATGAGCAGCAGCCACGGGCAGACCCTGCGGAGGGGAACACGCCCTGCGAGGGCGAGCTGCGCTGCAACTTCAAGATAGCGAAGTCAGACGACGAACAACGGCTGGTGTTTGGCTGGGCCTCCGTTGCCGAACGCGCCGACGGGGAGACGGTCGTGGATTGGCAGGAGGACATCGTGGAGATGCCCGAGCTGGAACAGGCCGCCTACAAGTTCGTGCAGCTATACCGGGAGGGCAGCGAGATGCACGAACGCGGAGGATTCGACATCGCCATCCTCGTGGAGAGTATGGTCTTCACCGAGGAAAAGCTGGCGCTGCTGAATATCCCCGCGGGCACGATTCCCCACGGCTGGTGGGTCGGATTCCTCGTCACGGACGACGACGTCTGGGCGAAGGTAAAGGACGGCACCTACAGGATGTTCTCGATTGAGGGCGAAGCCGTGCGGGAGAAAGTATAAACGAGGAGGTACACCACCCATGGCCACAAAGCTGAAGGGGCTGCGCATCAAGCGGGTCGCCCTCGTGGATGAGGGCGCGAACCCCGACGCGCACATCCGATTCGCAAAGAGAAAAGACGGAGCGCCAGAGGGCGATGCCCAGGCGAACCCCGAGGCCATCACCGAGGCCCAGGCGAACGGAATCATCAAGAGGATGACCGACGCCTTCATGGAGATGTTCAAGCCCGTGGTGAAGGACGCCCACACGTTCAGAGAGGCAGAGGCTGTCCGGGACTACGACAACGTGATGGACAAAGAGGTCTGGCCGGCGCTTTACGCGATGGCCGACAGCATCCGCTCGATTCTCTTTGACACTGACAAGAGCGACAGCGAAAAGGAAACGCTGCTGAAGACCAGCGCCTCCGAGTTCGCCTCCGCGCTTTCCAACTATGCGGGAAGCTGGTCGTCCGCGAAGCTGGCGAACGCCACCATCGCCAAGAGCGCCGACGCCCTGGTGCAGATGCGCGACGAAATCGACGCCATCATCGCCAAGAGCAACGGCGAAGCCGGCGACCCCGGCCAGCAGCCGACCGAGGGCGACAATGCCCCCGCACCCACCAACGAACCGACGGGTGAAACGGAGGGCGAGGCCCCCGACACCGTCACGAAAGGAGCAACTGACATGAAGTTCAACACCGATGCCATGACCCCCGAGGAGCGGGCGCAGTTCGAAGACTTCGCCAAGCGTTACGGCACCCCGGAGGCCGACCCCGCCACCAACACCGACCCGGCTACCACCGCCCAGCAGCCCAGCGCTACCGATGAGGTCGTGAAGGGCATGAAGACCGAGCTGGAGGAGCTGCGCAAGTTCAAGGAAGCCGCCGAGGAGCGCGAGCTGACCGAGATCGCCAAGCGCTACACCATCCTGGGCAAGAAGGTCGAGGACCTGCTGCCCGTGATGAAGTCCCTCAAGGCCACCAGCCCCGAGGCTTACGCGCAGTACATCGCCGGCATGGACGAAGCGGTCAACGCCGTGGAGAAGTCCGGCACCTTCGCTGAGATCGGCAAGCGCGGCACCGCCACCAACGGCGACGATGCCTGGGCGAAGATCGAAACCGCCGCCACGGAGATCCAGAAGTCCAAGGCGGGCATGACCTGGGCCGACGCCATCGACCAGGCGTGCATGCAGCACCCCGAGCTGCTCGAGCAGTATGAAAAGTCCCGCGGCTGATAAGCCGGACGGGAGAGAGGAGAGAGAAACATGGCGTACATCAATCATTCCTACAACGACAGCCCCGTCATTCACGGCGAGGCTAACGCCGCGCTGACCGCCCCGGCCATGAAAGCCTTTGCTTTCAACGCCAGCGGCAAGGTCATCCTGCCCGCGGCCTCCGGCGACTTCGCCGTGGGCATCGCGCTGGCGAACACCGACGACGTGGCCGCGGGCGGCGGCATCGACCTGCAGGTCAAGGACGGCTGCCTTGCCATCGTCGGCGAAACCGTGAAGCGCGGCGACCTGCTGATGGCCCACACCGACGGCACTCTGAAAAAGGCCACCGCCGGCAAGCAGGTGCTGGCCGTTGCCATTGGCGACGCGGCGAAGGACAAGCCCTGCGAGGTCTACATCATGCGGACGCTGATCGCGCCTTCCGCTTAATCGCGCCGCGAAGAAAGGAGAAAAACCGACATGAGGAATGCCATGACCAATGAAGCGATCGCCAATCAGATCGCGAAGGGCTGGAAGCCCAACTTCTACCTGACCAACATGAGCGTGGCGCACTTCCAGCCGGACGACTGGTTTGTGTCCCCGTTCATCTTCCCCATCCTGCCCGTCCCGACCAGCGTCGGCAACTACTACAAGTTCGACAAGGGCGACCTGGCCCGCGACAACGTGCGCAGGAAGCCCGAGTTCGGGAAGGTCGCGCCGATGGTCTTCGGCCACGACACCGACACCTACACCTGCGAGGTCGACCAGGTGCTGATCGGCCTGGACCAGATCAAGACGCTGGACTACCAGCGGGCCAACACCCCCGGCATCAACGACCCTCGCCGCGCGAAGGTCCGCATGGCCACCGAGCAGATGAAGCTCCACCAGGACATCATCTTCGCCAACGGCTACTTCAAGACCGGCGTCTGGAACACCGAGTACGCGGGCAAGTCCACCACCCCCGGCACCGGCGAGTTCTGGCAGTTTGACAACGCCAACTTCGACCCCGTTTCCTTCTTCGGCGGTCTGCGCCGTCAGATGCAGAAGGAAGGTCGCCGGCTGCCCAACGTGCTGGCCCTGGGCGTCGAAGCCTACGAGGCACTGAAGAACAACCCCGACCTGCTGGACCGCGTGAAGTATTCCGGCTCCACCGCGAACCCCGCGACGGTCAACGCGAACGTCATCGCCCAGCTGCTGGAGATCGAGCGCGTCGTCGTGCTGAACAGCACCTACAACAAGGGCGCTCTGGGCGTGACCGACATGGACTTCGTCTGCGATTCCAAGGCCGCGCTGCTGGCCTACGCCAACCCCACTCCCGCCATCGACGAGCCGTCCGCCGGCTACACCCTGGCCTGGGATATGCTGGGCAACGGCAGCTACCTGGCCTTCGACCAGTTCGAGGGCGAGAAGGGCACCCACACCGAGTTCATCGAGGGCCTCATGTCCAGCACCCCCAAGAAGGTCTGCGACGAGCTGGGCTACTTCCTCAAGGATTGCTGCGCTTAAGGCGACAGACCGACAACGGCCCATGTCATAGACGGCATGGGCCGTTGGCATCCAGCCAGCACCCGCACCGCTCTATAAGGGCAGCCGCATGCGCCATCCGTCACGCTGCGGACGAGGCGGGAGCAGCCAGGACCCGCCCCGCCCGCGGCTTTGTCATCACCTCCTGCGCATGGGCGATGCCCTCGCCGTCCTTAACCCGGCTGCAAAAGGGGCGACACTACTATGCCCGACAGACCATGCGGACCGACGGCGCAAAGGGCATCTAACGGTGCTTTTGATTTTTTGAGGAAAGGAGGTACACCCCCATGAAGAAATACATCGCGGCCAAGCCGTGCAGCTTCGGCGGCAAGAGGTACATCATCGGCGAAACAATCCCGACGGAGGCCGTCGACCCGGCCCGCGCCCCGGCGCTGATCAAGTACGGGACCATCCAGGAAGTCGAGGTTTCCGAGACTCCCAAGACCCCGGCGGCCAGCAAGGCCAAGAGAGAGAAGGTGGAGTAAATGGCAGCATTGACCTTCACCTACGAACCCGCAGAGATAACGACGCCGTCCATCAGCCGCGCCCGCTTCGAGCTTGGCGACATATC